>Ga0190360_1000337_pt1 | contig 26564 bp, 13 predicted proteins | sample 48721834_MG_FD_161271 | JGI IMG/M metagenome (GOLD analysis project Ga0190360, IMG submission 161271) | Hydrothermal vent microbial mat bacterial communities from Southern Trench, Guaymas Basin, Mexico - 4872-18-3-4_MG | ecosystem: Environmental > Aquatic > Marine > Hydrothermal vents >...
GAGAGGGGCGCATCGCTGCTCCGCCCGGGGGCCCTTGAGGTGAGGGGGGGAGTGAAGAAGGGACAGGAGGTGCTCCTCCTTGACCCATCCGGCCGCCTCTTTGCCGGCGGCCGGGCCACTGCAGACCTTCCCCCGGGGGAGGTATCCCCGGGGAAGGGAATGGTGGTTAAGGTGCGCTGGAAGAGCCCCACCTCCCCCATCCCCCCGCCCCCGGCCCTGATGAGCATTCAGGATGTGGTTGAGGCTAATAGGGAGTATCTGAAGTACCTGGAGCAGAAGGGTGTGGAGTTTGTGAGGGAGGTCAGAAAGAAATTCCCTCGCCTTCCTGTTGTTGTCTCCTACTCGGGGGGGAAGGATTCCCTCGCGACCCTGCTTGTAGTGCTCGAGGCGGGCTTGAAGCCCCCCATACTCTTCGTGAACACCGGACTTGAGTTCCCCGAAACCCTACAGAACGTGAGGGATGTGGCCCGCCGCTACGAGCTAGATGTGCTGGAGGCCACCCCCACGGCGGACTTCTACTCCGAGATAGAGCGTTTCGGGCCCCCGGGAAGGGACTACAGGTTCTGCTGCAAGAGCCTGAAGCTTGGCCCCGTGGTGAAGCTCATCGGTGAGCGCTTCCCCCAGGGTGTTCTCTCTTTCATAGGCCAGAGGAGATACGAGTCGTTCGGAAGGATGGAGAAGGGGGAGGTGTGGAGGAATCCGTGGGTCCCGGGCCAGATAGGGGCCTCCCCCATACAGGATTGGACGGCCCTTGAAGTCTTCCTCTACATCTTAATGAAGGGAGCACCTCTCAACCCCCTTTACAGGAGGGGCCTGGACAGGATTGGCTGCTGGCTCTGTCCGGCCACGGACATGGGGGACCTTGAGGTCATAGGCGGGGAGCACCCCCACTGGGAGAGGTGGAGTGAGTTCCTCGCAAGGTGGGCAGAGAGGGAGTCCCTCCCGAAAGAGGCCCTCCGCTGGGGCACCTGGCGCTATAGGCGTCCCCCGGGGTGGCTCAGGGAGATGGCAAGGAGGGAGGGCATCAGCCTCCCGGAGGACCTGAGGAGAGGCTGGATGGGAATGCTTGAGATGGAAGAGGGGCGGGATAGAATCGTCCTCAAAGGCGTAAAGGATAAGGGAAGACTTCTCAATATTCTCTACGCTGTAGGGGTGGTGAAGGAGGGAGTTGTCAGGACCCCCGAAGGGGAGGTTCTCGTTGAGGTGAGCGGTCAGGAAGTGGTGTTGAAGGGCAGCGCAGTGGGGGACCTGGTGGGTTTTCTCAAGAGCGTTGCCATACGCTCCCAGGAGTGCGTTCACTGCGGTATCTGTCCTGGGAGGTGTCCCACAGGTGCCCTCACCCTCGGTCCTTCCGGAATAGAGATAGATGAGAAGACCTGCGTCAGCTGTCGTCACTGTCTTTTGGGCCCCTGTCCCGCCGAGGCCTACCGCCCTTCCCGGGGCTTCTCATTTTGAGCTTAAGCTTCTTGGGGGTCTTCGGGGGGATCATGTCGATCCTGCTTATCCCTTTCAGGTCTCTGTCCACCCTCCCGGTCACGGCGTCCACGGCGAACCTCCTCAGCCCCTTGGGAGTGTCTACGTCCACCAGGTAGTAGGGGTAGTATATCCTCCTCCACTCGCCCATCCTCAGCCTGTCCTCAAGGAAGGCCAGCGTTCTGAAGGTTTTCTTCTCGTCTGCTCGCGGCTTCAATATGTGCTCTTCCACCACCTCCTCTGTTGCTGAGGGCAGGTCCGCCAGAGGCCTTCTCAAGCTCTTGGGGAGGTAGAAGGGTTTCATCGGGGAGTAGACACTCTCGCCGCTCTCGGAGTCGTATTCCTCCTTTATAAGGCCCCTCCCCTGAAGGGACTTCAGCAGCTCCACAACCCTCTCCTTGGGGAGCTTGAAGTTTTCAAGGATATCCTTCAACGAAGCGGGGTGGTGGGTGGTCAGATGGAACATAAGCTTCGCTTCAAGGGGGGGGAGGGTGACCAGCTCGGGGAACCCTTCGCTCCTTGTAAGGCGCCTCCCCCAGCCCATTATGAGCTCCCCCGAGTGGAGGTCAACGTAGATGTAGAACCTCCTGGGCCTTTTGATAAGGCCCCCCGGGGCGGAGGTCTCTACCGTGAGTATGGGGAGGTAGAAGGGGAATATGTCTGCCACGTCGCTCCTCCTTCTGGTTATAATATTTAGCTCCTTCAAGGCCGCTTCGGCCGCCCATTCGGGCTCTATCCGGGGCGGCACCACTGGGAGAATGATTTCTTTCCGGGGGGGAGCCTCCTCCTTTCCTCCCCTCTCCTCCTCTTCTAATCCACCCTTTATGGGCTTCAGCTCCTTTAGGTCTCCTGCCTCCTCTGTGGACCTCTCTAGGGGCTTCTTCTCCCCATGCACTCTTCCCTCCCTCACCTTCGGCTTTTTCACCCTTCTGCTCTCCCCCTCGGCTCCCCTCTTCTTCACACCCTTATCCGAAAGAGGGCTTTTTTTCTTTCTTTTTTCCTTCCCCCCCTCCCTCCTGGAAACCCCTCTTCCCACCCTCTTATTCTTTCCCTCCACCGAGCCCTCTTTCCCTCTCTTAATCTCTCTCTCCTCGCTCTCCACCGGTCCGACCTTATCTCCCACCGCCTTCTTCTCCTTCAGAAGCTCAACGTCTTTCTCCAAGGCTTTTAAGTATCCGCTGGCTACCTTCTCCTCCCTGGCCTCTCCCCTCACCTCCTCTATGCTCTTTTTAAGTGCGTCCACCCCTTCCTCCAGCCCCTCCAGCTCCCCTCTTGCCAGCTTTGAGAGGAGCTCCTGATAGCTTCTCTCTATCCGTTCAAGCCTCTCTCTCAGGACTCTATTCTCTATTCTTATCCTGCTTTCCTCCTCCCCCATCAGCTCCCTCTCCTTCCTCTCCCACCTTCCCTCAACACTTCTGTAGAGGAGGGTCTCGTCAAAGGCCCTCTCTATGTATTCCAAGTGCTCCTTCGGAAGAAGCTCGTAGTCCAGAATTATAATGAGTTTGGAAGAGCCCTTCAACGACCTCCAACGGAGCTCCTTGAAGAGCGTGAGGACCTCCTCCGGCAACATCTCCTTCAGAACATCCTCCACCCCGCCTATGATAATAGCCCCACCTCCCCGGTCCTCGGCCATCTGCTGGAGGGTCTCCACCGTGGCCTTCAGCGGTCTGCTCCCAAGCTCCCGCAGAGTGAACCCCCCCGTCATGCTTTTCGACGCATACATTCCCTCCCCCGAAAGAACGAAGCCGCCCAGGGTGGAGAACTCCGAGAGTATTTGCCTCAGGGCGGTCTCGGTCTCGTCCGTCTCTATAAGGAGTGAGGGCGGCGCCCTCTCAAGCACCTTTAAGGGAGACCTCTCCTCCCTCCTCTTTCTTATTGTTCCCCCGGGCATTGCAGTCTCGCCGGCATGTCTGCTTAGCCTTGGTCTCACCATCATAAGAAAGGCCCTCCCTCCGCCCATCTGGTCTCCCACCACCACCTCCCCAGGTTTGAGGCCCCTTAAGAAGGAGGGTGTGGAGAACTCCTTCGGCATATGTGTGGGCATTCTCTTGAGAAGTGCTGAAATGTCATCCTTCATGGCCAGTGTATGGGCCACCACCAGGTCCACCTGGGAGAGGACATCGTCGTCCGTGGCAGAGGGCCTCTGGGTGGCAAGGACCAGCCCGCACCCTGGCTTCCTCCCTAGTTTCGCGTACTCCACTAGGGGTTCGGTGGCTGCGGTCCTCTTCCCCCGGGGGAGGATAAGGTGCGCCTCATCGATAAGGAGCCAGGTCACCGGGATGGCCCCCCTCCCCCCTAAGCGGCTCACAAGGATATTTCTTGCCAGAATTCCCGTTATGAGGGCCCGCTTTGAATCCCCCAGGGAGGGGGAGGAGAGGTCAAGGACCGTTATAGCATTAGGTCTTGCTATGGTACTTAGAGGGGTCCCATCCGGGGAGAAAAAGCCCCAGGACTGGGCGGCCTTCAGGCGCGATATAATGCTTCGGCGGGTATGCTGGGAGTAGCCTTTTTCCGGTGAGAGGATATCCACATCCTCCTCTGCGCATCGTATCATGTCCTCTATGGTGTACCTCTCCTTTCCCTCAACCCGCTCGTAGCCCTCCCCTCTAGCCGCCCTATAGCCGCCTTTCACCTTCTTTATGATGTCGGAGATGAGGTTGCCCTGCTGGGAGAAGGGGTCTATGTCAAATATGGCCATCCAATCCTCCGCCTTGAGGTCCGAGACTGATATGGTGAGGGGGTTCCCTGGGGGGGGCTCCCCCGGCACGGGAGGGGACATAACCAAAGTGTTCTTAAATCCCCTGTGTCTCAGCCCCATTTCCTTCAGCTTCTCCTGAGCACCATACCCCTTCTCTTTAAGCGACCAGAAAATTCCTATCGGGTCCACTATGACGGTTGCTATCTCCAGTGAGTTTCTGCAGAGCTCTTCAGCGAAGACACCTAAGGTGTAGCTCTTTCCCGAGCCCCTCTTACCGCATATAAATACCACGTGGGGGTACTCTGCACCCAGGTAGACCGGCATGCCCTTCTCAATACCGTCGCCGGACTCTAAGATCTCTCCTAGAAGAAGGAGGCCCCTTGATCGCAGTCGCTTCATGTCCGAGGTGCGTCTTCCTATCACAACAGCAGCAAGCTCTCTGTCGTAGAGAAGGTCAAGCAGCTCGGTGGTGGGGTGGCGTCTCCGGCCGTTTACATCTCTGCCATTATCCTCCGACTTCAATTGATTCAACTCCACGGTGATATAAAAATGGCGGCTATATTTTTAACTTCTGTTCCGAGCGGGTGTGAAAAACACTGTTCTCCCTGCGAAATCCCGGGTTTGGACAAAAAACTATTAATACAAAAATGCAGTTTTTAAAGCCTGGTTTAGCATGAAACTGCACTCTTAAAGGGGTGAACCAGATGCCAAGAAAGAGAAAGATAAAGGTTGAGTGGGAAGACACCAAAGCGGAAAAAAAGGGCAGGAGGGCGAAGAAGGCCGTTTTTGAACCGGAGGAGCCAGAGGCGGTGATGGAGCCCGAGATGGAAGAGGTTGTGGAGACCGTAGAGGAGCCCCTGGAGGAGATGGTGGAGGAGGCTCCGGTGAAGGAGAAGGCGGAGAAGGGAGCCAGAGAGAGGGCAAGGATGCCCACGCCCAAGGGCTGGGATGAGATAGAGAAGGAGAAGGAAGAGCTTCTGAAGCTCTACGACGAGGTGGAGTCCTTAAGAAGGGAGCTCATTCGCAAGGAGGAGGAGATACTCAAGAAGGCGGAGGAGCACTTCAGGGAGCACCTTCTGAAGCTGGAGAAGGAAAAAGAGGACGTTGATTATGAGCGTAAGAGGCTTGAGAGGGAGGCGGAGGACATCAAGATGAGGAGGGAGGACCTCCTCAAGGAGATAAAGGAGCTGGAGGAGGAGAGGAAACGCTTCCTGAAGCTCAGGGATGAGATAGAGAAGGAGAAGCTCAGTTTTGAGAGGCTCAAAGAGGAGCTAGAGGCGGAGAGAAAAGAGCTTGAGAAGAAGAAATCGGTCCTCGACGGGAGGGAGGCCACACTCTTTGAGGAGAAGGACCGCCTGAGGAAAGAGAAGGAGGCCTTTGAGAAGGAGAGGGAGGAGGTGGAGGCCTTAAAGGCTGAGCTGGAGAGGGAGAGGGGGGAGCTGGAGCGCCGCAGGGAGATGCTGGAGAGGGAGCGGGAGGATTTGAGGAAGAAAGAGGAGGAGTTTCAGAAGCAGCTTGAGGAGTTTGAGGAGAACTACAGGGAGTATCGCAGGGGTATGATGGAAGTGGAGAAGAAGATGGAGGAGGCTCAGGCACTTCTCGATGATGTTGAGAGAAGGGAGAGCGCACTGGAGGAGGAGAGGAGAAGGCTTGAGGAGGAGAGGCGGGCTCTGAGGGAGGAGAGGGCAGCACTTGAGAAGGAGAGAGGGGAGATTGAGGCGGAGAAGAAGGATATGGAGGCGGAAAAAGCGCTTCTTGAGAGGGAGGACAGGCGCATTGCGAGGCTCAAGGATTCACTGATGGCTGAGAGGGATGAGCTGAAGAAGATGAAGGAAGAGCTTGAGGCGAAGGAGAAGGAGCTGAGCGAGCTGGAATGGAAGATCGAGGATGAGAAGAGGGCCTTAAAGAGGGAGAGGGAGCAGCTGGAGGCGGAGAAGAAGAAGATGATCCCGCTTGAGGAGCACGAGAGGAAGGTCTCAGAACTTCAGCAGGAAATAGAGGACCTGGAGTACGAGCTTAGGAGGGCGAGAGAGAGGATAGAGGAGCTCAAAGGCAGGGCACCTCCTAAGGAGGAGGAACCACGCAGGTTTGAGAAGAGAAGGATCAAGGTTCCCTCTGTCAAGGTGGAGGTTGAGGAAGAGGAGGAAGAAGAAGAGGAGGTCACTTTCAGACCGAAGAGGAAAGTGGCTGTGGAAGAGGAAGAGAAGGAAGAGGTCAAGGAGGAGAAGAAATACAAGCCGAAGCTTGTTAAGTGCCCCAAGTGCAGTGCTAAGATAAAGGTGACATCTCCGGAGAGACCACTTACAGTTGTATGTCCGTCCTGCGGCTACAAGGGAATACTCCGTAAGTAAGTAGCTCACCTAGCACTTCAGGGTGAAGCTAGAGATAACGTTCATGTAGTCTTCGCTTATCTGAAGGACTTTCATGACGCTTCCGTCCTTCTCACCTATGGAGTAGGTAAGACTCACCTCCATCCGATAGCTCTGGAACTGATCTCCCACAAAGTAACCCTGGGCTTCATCCACATCCCCCGGGGCTAGGTCCCAAAATGAGATGTTAAGTCTGAGAACCTCCTCACCACCCTCTCCCACAACGGAGAGGTATCCTTCAACATATCCGGCCTTGCGGTTACCGGTGTTTTTCACCATTAGGTTGACGTCTATTATCCCGCCCACCCCGCCGCCCCCTATTGCCTCGTGGTAGAGGAGATAGACCTGAAGGCTCCTACGGGGGTAGAGGATGTATGCGGAGGTGGCGAGGATTACGGCCACAAGGACCACAGAGATGAGAAGTCCCCTCTTCAGCTTACCACCCCCGATACGGCCTCCTGCCACATCATTACAATAGGTGCAGGGATGATAGTAGCGCTCCTGTAGCCCTCCAGGTTGATTTCGAGCGGGCCGCTCTGCAGGGAGAGGGTGCGGGTGAAACCGCTGGATGACACTCTATATACGTAGAAGCTTCCTCTGGGGGACATGTCTTTTCCGCGCACCTTCAGGGAGAAGTCCAAAACTGCCTTCACGTTCCTCACTTCAAGCTTTTTTAGATATATGACAGGCAACCCTCCGGGGAGCATGCTGGAGTCCAGTGCCAGGCTCTTCACGTCCCTAGCGGAGAAGATTAGGGAGTTTATGGTGAAGCCTTCGATGTATGGGATGTTTTCCATCTCAAGAGTGAAGTATTCGATTCCTTCACTCTTTAGAACGTACATTGAGCCGTGGTAGTAGGTCTCGGTATCCCCGGCATTCTCAACAAAAAGCTGATATCTTCCCCTCTGGCCCAGCCCCTTCCCATCGTAGTTTATGTAGAGGTCTATATCCCTCCCGCTTGTTGCGAGAGAAAACGTGGGGAACCCTTGGAGGGTGAGGGTGTGTCTTAAGCTTACTAGTGGGTTGCTCACTATGCGGGCACTAAAGCTCAACGGGAGATCATGGAAAATGCCGTAGATCTGAGACCATCTCCCCTTCAAAGATTTGGAGAGCTTTATGTAGAGGAACTCGAGGTATTGGGAGGAGGAGTAGTTCACATCGATGTCCCTCTCCATCCTCCCCCGGAAGCTGAAATCGGCCGGCAGAGCGGGCATATAAATCTCCCTCAACGAGGGCTCCTCCCCCAGCTTCCTTAGCCTTGCCAGGACCTCTCCCAGGTCCACAGGCTCCCCCTCCAGGGTGGAGACGTGTGCCTCCATATGGGCCACGATCCGGCCACCGATGCTCATGTTGGTGGTTATCTCCGCCTTCACGTCCATGTTTATACCGGATTTTATGTCGTTCATGTAGATCGTTATATCTCTATCTTGGAAACCTAAGGTCCTTACAAGAAGCCATGGCATGGCTGGTGAGTATCCCTCGAAGTCCAGGTCGAACACAAGGGTCTCCTCCTCAAAGGAGAAGCTTAAAGAGCCCTCCGAGGGGAGGCCCATGAGGAATATTTTCATGTCGAGGGAGGACTCCCTGCCCTTGCCGCTCTGGTATATCCAGAGGCCATGTGTCCAGCTGGCAGGTTTGAAAGGAGCGCTTCCCAGCCTCTGTACGTGGAGGACAAGGTCCGTGGACTGGTCGCTACCCACCCTCCAGCTGAGGGACATGTTTTGGCCGATGGCCCCGAGCCTCTCCACCATCGAGTCAAGGGCGTTGTACGTCAGGTTGAGAAGGCTGTCAGCGATGCCTGTTAAGGAGAGGAGGCCTTCGGCTATTCCGGTGAAGTCACCTCCGTATAGAGAGGGGAGCGGGATTTCAACCCCTGTGAGATTGGAGGGAAGCGTCATGTTAAGATACTCGGGTAAAGGTCGGAAGGCGCCCCTTAAAGAGAGGGAGTTTATGGCTTCCCCGAGCTCTATCAGGAGGTCCCCGGCCCCTTCGCTTCGGATCTCTATAATAGGAGCAGTGCCGCGGACAAACCTGAAAAAAGACACCCTCTGGAGCTTTATCGATATCTCGCCGGAGATTCCCCTTTGATGGATGCTTAGGAAGTTAGAGATGGGGTAGAAACGGGGGATGAAAGTGGCGGAGTTCGTCATGTAGGCCTGGAAGTTCTCTACATGTGTGCCGAAAGAGACCCAAAAGGTATCTTTCAGATTTATAATCTCAGCCTCCCCCATAAGCCCCTCTATTATCATTTCAATTGAGACCTCCTCGCTTCTGCCAAGAAGGTGGACCTCCTCCACCCTCTCGGAGAGTCCCAAAAAGAGCCTCTCTCCTTCCGGGTCCTGAAGAATGGTCATCTCCCCGGGGGCGCTATCTACCATGAGCAATGTCTCCCCCCCCGGGATGATTCCAGCGAGATCGACCTTCTGTCTTTTGAGAAGTGTGAGAGCGACCTTGAAGCCGGAGGAGAAGTTCAGCTCCCCCTTTTGGACATTCTTCAGCCGGATCGAAAGGGTGGGGTAGGCATCCTCATTAGCTTGGTAGATGGATAGATAGCTGGATGAGGATGTGGTTAGGTATTTCAGCTCTCCGGAGGCGTAGAAGATCTCCCCCAGCCCCCCTTCGCTCTCTGCCTCAAGCCACCCCTTCTCCTCAGGAAGAGTGGCTACGGATCTGGGCAGGGACCTTAGAACCCTGCCGATCCTGCCGAATCTCCCCGATATCTTTCCCATGACCCCCTCCAACATACCTCCCACAATCCCCAGGGAGGCGTTGACCGGGAAGGTAGCATTGTAGGAGTAGAACTCTCCTCCCGTTGTGCTGAGGTGCAATGTGAGGGGTAACTCCTTGATCAGCATGGTCGTGACGGATAGCTCTCCCGTAGGTGAGAGAATCTCCTCGTGGAAGGCTAGCCTCCCTACGGTATGAGAGCCGTGGTAGGTAAGCTCGGTCACGTTCTTCCCGCCTGTGCTGTGACGGTCCACCTTGATATGCAGAGAAGGTGGTAGGTCGGTGACCTTCGCTACCGCATATAGGCTGGCGGAATCTTCTTCTCTATATGCTAGGTCAAGTCTTGTGGGAAACTCTCCTGACCCCTCCTCACCTGCTCTCCACGCCAGTTCATTTATCGGAGATGTTAGGGAGGGGAAGTCCAGAGAGAGGTTTCCCGAGGGCGGAACGGAGGAGTATCCGAGGGATGGTGTGAGGGTTCCAGTTAAATGGGAGTAGCCTACGATCCGAAGGTCTTCCACCTTCAGGAGGGCGATGTGAGGCGAGAATGATGATAAGTCATCCTGGCTCCAGTACGATATGCTGTAGGGCCCAACAACGTCTATGAAGGAGAACTGGGCACTGCTGAGATTACTTAAAGAGAAGCCAGAGAAGCTACCCCTTTCAAACCTGGCCACAACCCTCTCGGCCCTCACGCTCATGATGAGTCTGGAGGGGGGATGGTCTGCCCCAGCACCCAGGCACCACAGATAGTTCTTTCCAGAATAGGATATGGCCTTCACCACATAGACCTCAAGGGGTGAGGGGTTCGGAGTTCCTAGCGCCTCCACCTCAAGGGTGATGGTAAATCCTTCGAAAGAAAGGGATGGGGGGGTGGGGGGTAGTATTGTAGGGGGGTTTATTTCAACACTGGCCTGAGTGACGCCCAAACGAACCCTGATATCTCTCCCGGCAGAGTCCCCCGTGGAGGAGTCATTGTCGGTGTCTATGTATACCCAGCGGGATAGGTCCGAATCTGTGAAGACAAGCCTTGGGATAAGGGAGCCAAGCTTCCAGTTCACATACCCCTCCTGATAGGTCATCACCCCAAAGTTCAGGCTCCCCTCACTCAAGGGTTGGGGCAGGACCCAGTCAAGAAGTGTTGTGTAATTTGCCCGGGGGTTCTTCTTGACCTCCTCAATGATCAGCGGCTCTTTAAGCTTTGGAAGGGAGAGCTCCTGGTCGGCCACTTCATAATTGTTCATAAAGTTCGAGGGGATATTGTGCGGGGTGTATATGTTGAGGGGCAACGCATGGGCGGAGTAGTTCACAATCTGAGGGGGGTCAACACTCTGCTGGATCTCTCCCTCCAACGAGGAGAGGCGTGAGAAGATATTGTAATCGGCGGGAGGCGGCAAGCTACCTGCATCCTCAAGCTCTCCCCCTCCCCCCCTGCCTCCCATTACCACAATGAGGAACTGTGTGAGGAGAATAAGAGCCATAAGAGCGGCCCGAAACCTTCTCTCCTCTCTGTCGCGCCTACTCGGGATCATCTTTCATCACGCATCTTTATCCTTCCTTGCCTTCACCACAGCTTCCCACTCGAGTTACCTGATGGTGTGTTATACCAGATGATATGTTATATATCCCACATTATTTAATAAATTGATGGGTGTGGAACTCTTCCTACACCCATTCTTAGGCCACATTGCCCTCTATTTGCTATCTGTCCGCACCTACAACATCAAAAGACTTTAAAAAGCCCACATTATTCATCCACCATGGAAGTCACGGCCTCCGCTCCCGCGAAGGTGATTCTGTTCGGCGAGCATGCAGTAGTCTACGGCCAGCCAGCCCTTTCCACTGCCATCTCTCTGCGATTTAAGCTCCGGGCTAGAGAGTGGACAAAGACCACTATTGACGGGGAGAGTCCCAGAAAGAAGAGGTTCAAATACTTCACCAAGGCACTTGAGCTTTTTCCGCTGCCAGCACCTATTAAGCTGGAGACGTCCTCTGAGATTCCCCCGGCATCCGGGCTGGGCTCTTCGGCGGCCCTTGCGGTCTCTGCGGTCTCAGCACTCATGACTTTGAGGGGAGAGACACCATCCGAGGAGAGGGTGGCTAAGGAGGCATTTGAGGTAGAGTGGGGGGTGCAGGGCAGGGCCTCACCTACCGATACGACCACATCCACCCACGGCAGTGGGATATTGGTGTCGGACGGGGAGGAGGAGAATCTTCTTTGGAGGATTGCCAAAGGGGGGAAAAGCTGGTACCTCCATCATGTAGATATGCCGGAGCTGGTCCTTGTGGTGGGATTTACCGGCAGGGGCTCATCTACAAAATTGATGGTGGAGAAGGTGGCTAGATACGTTGAAAGGGACCGCTTCGCTAGGGAGGTAATAGAGGATATCGGTTCAATTGTGCGTGAGGCGCTCGTGGCGCTGAAGAGGGGAGACCTTGTGACTGTAGGAGAACTCATGGAGCGGAACCATAAGTTCCTTGCGATACTAGGTGTCAACACAAGAGAGCTCCAAAGGCTCAAGGAGGCCGCTGCCAAGGAGGCCCTAGGTGCTAAGATCACAGGAGCGGGCGGCGGTGGAAGCATCATAGCCCTTGTTGAGGATGAGGAGAAGGGCAAAAGAGTTGCCACCAGGATCGAACAATTTGGGGGGAGGCCCTACATTGTCAGGGTAGAGAGCAGAGGTTTTGAGGTGGGGGTCAAAAGGGGTGAGGAGGAGAAGGTCAGCACAGGTGAAACGTTTAGTGAAAAAAACGTTTAGTGAAAATATCAAAGAGGACAAATAGTTTTTATAAGGTATAACTGATAATCCTTCAAGCCTAATTTGGACCCAAGGGGGCCTGAGATAAGATGAGATACGGCGACAAGGAGGGTCTAGGAGTAATCTACAACGGGGACGGATCCCTCATCCTCGGGGAGGAGGAGAAGATTCTCGCCCGGGAGAAGGGGATTATCCCGACGCTGAAAACCTCTTGGAGGGTTTACGGCGGAGAGACCTTGATATCCACCATAAAGGGAGACATCTACCTCACCACAGACAGGCTGGTCTTCATCGGGGAGAGGGAGGATGTCTACCTAATCGGCAGTGAAGGAGCAAGAGCAGCTCAGGAGCCTGGGGGATTGGGTCTTAGGAGCCTCGCCACCTCAGGTATAAGGGACTTCTTCGAGATACCCAACCTGGAGATCATGGGTGTGGAACGCAAGAGCGGTGTTATACTCTCAGGAGAGCTAATCTATATCTATCTACTCTCCCAAGGGAAGCAGTATCACCTGCAAATGACTTTAAGGAGCAGCTCCCCCCTTCTCAAAAGGCTTCTCAATAAAGAGGTGCCCTCGCTAGACGACCTGGTGAAGAACCTCAAGAAGTACTTCCAAATAACGGACTGGATGTACACAGAGAGCGAGAAAGCCGCCTGGCGTGACATAATTGAGCGGAAGAGGGCAGAGGCTGATAAGATTGGTGTGGAGCAGGGGATCATCCCCGGGAGGGAGGTTGAAGTGGACTCCAGGCCCATCAGGCCCACCAGGGAAGAGGCAAAGAAGATAGATGGACTGACCGTGGAGTACTTCCGTAAACTTCTGGAAAAGGGCCTCATCACTCCCAAGATATACGAGAAGCTTACCGGAGAGAAGGCCCCAGAGATTAAAAAGGAGGAGATACCGGAGGCTGAAGAGGCCCCGAGCCCACCTCCTACTGAAAGACAGCCCCCCGGAATACGGGAGGTGGAAACCGGTGTGGCGGAGATGGGGGTGACTCCCATAAAGGAGGCGGTTGAGGTCCCACCTCAGGCCCCCTTCAGAGAGGCTTTTGAAAAGCCGCTCCCACCCCCTTCCCCCCCTGAAGAGGAGAAGATGGCGGCACCTATGCTGGAGACATCAGTGGAGGGTCCCACCGCAGTGGCACCCGCCCTGGAGGGGAGGGGGGAGGGAGCAGGGGAAGGAGCCCGGAGGGAGGAGGGAATCCCAGAGGAGGCACCAACGCCGCCGCCCAGGGAGGAACTCGAGAAAATGCTTCTTGAGACCCTTCAGCTAGCGGCGGAGGGCAAAGCGGAACTTCCGCTACCCCCTCCACCCCCGGAGATTGAAAGCCCGCAGCCGAAAGCGGAAGAGGCAGATGCCACAAAAGCTCCGCATACGATTCCTCTGCAGGCTCCGGCGCCACTATCTGAACAGCCTTCGGTGGGAGAGGGAGAGGCCCTCACCATTGAGAAGGCCCCTCAAGTGGCAGGTCCCCCAAAGGTGCCGGGCAAGAAGGTCAAAGCAAAGAAAATAATCCTTAAAGTGAAGAAACCTCGTAAAGAGTGATTCAAGGGGCCGGTCGTCAGGCCCCAGGAGGCGAGAAATGTATCGCATGGAGATGGAGAAAATGGAGGAGACGCCCAGTGCCGGGAGAAGAATTGCAGCCCTTCTTATAGATATGATAATAGTTTATGTAGTCTATCTTCTCATACTTCTATCCGCCGGCAGGGAACCACAGCTGTACAAGTTTCAGCTTGCATTCCCCTACCCACTTGCCTATGGACTTCTCCTGTTCCTCTATTCCTTCATCTTTGATATCCTCATGAATGCAACCCCGGGGAAGATAATCCTCTCAATGAGACTCTCCCCCCCCGACAGAGGTTGGATGGTGTGGCTCTTCACAAGGGAGCTCTTCAAGGCCAACCTCTATATTTTTCTTCTGGACACTATCTTCGGCGTCCTCCTGAGCGGAGGAAAGTCCCTCAGAATGACCGACTACATATTTAACGGGGGGGTGGTGGAACATACCCCCAGTCCAGAGCCCATGCCTCAGTTGCCGCCCAGACCCCTCTACAGGCCTCCGTCCCCACCACCCGAAAGGCCTCCTCAGGAGGCCCCAGTCCAGCAGGCCACCTATGAGGGAAGGTGCCCCCGCTGTGGTATGCCCTATGCTTTGACGGCGGATGGCAGAGAGATATCGGGCCTCTGGAACGGTATGTGCATCTGGTGCGGCTATCCAGTGTTAAGACATCTCGGGGTGTAAGAACTGAGAGATGTTCGCTGGGTTGAGGAGATACTGAACGACAGAGTGAGCGGGGCTACGGCCCTCATAGCGAAGGCCCTGCAGGGGCTTCTCAAAACCTTCCGGGAGCGCGGGAAGGAAGAGGCCTCTGCTGCGCTCAGGCGACTTCTTGAGGCCCACTCCGGAATCCCCTCCTGGTGGGTGGTTCTGAAGGAGGCAGAGGGGTGCCTGAAGGGGTGTGAGCCCGGAAGCGGGCTTGAGAGTCTCAGAAAAAACATTGAGAAATCAACCAGACGGGCGGCCGAGAAGGCTGCTGAGGGCATTGAAGGGTTGAGGAGCATGGTAACCTTATCCTCCTCTTCCGTGGTAGAGGAGGCCCTCAAGATCGCCTCCCCTCCTGAGATTTACGTGATGGAATCGAGGCCCCTCGGCGAAGGCGCGGGAATGGCGGGGAGGCTTATGAAGGCAGGGATTAACGTGAGAGTGGTGGTTGACTCGGCCCCCGGGGAGCTGATCAGAGAGGGTGTGATCGAAGCTGCGTTGGTCGGTGCGGATGCTCTCTTTGAGGACTACCTGGTCAACAAGGTGGGCACCCTCCCCCTAGCGGTCCTCTGCAGTCATTTTGAGAGGCCCTTTTTTGTCGTGGCCCAGTGGTTCAAGGATATAAAGATGAAATATGAAGAATTCTACGGCCCAGGAAAATTCCCTGAGCCCCCTGGCGGGTTTAAAGACCCCCGGGAGGTTAATGCGACTCTTCCTTCACTGAACTTCTACTTTGATCTCACCCCCTGGGCATTGATAAACACAATTTACAAAGGATAAGCACCTTTGAAACAACAATATGAACCCCCGGGAGATTGATGAAGGCCGAGAGAGTGATAAAAAAAGAATGTCTAAAAGTAAAAAATAGAACTCTTCAATGCAACATTATTTGCGGATTAATCAAGAAGTTGTTTAAATTGGAGTTGTCTGGACATGGGAGGGAAAACTTTATTAACAGAATGTCCTATTTAGGAGATGGTAATTCCCACGCTACGTTTTATAAAAAACGAGTAAACAAATGGGGGCATTGCGTTATGAAAGCGAAAAAAGTCGTTTTATGGATTGTAGGTTTATTAGTACTCCAGATGCTTCTCTTCACGGGAGGCACTGGAAGTGTGGAAGCGAAAGAGGCTACAGAGGAAGAAACTCTCTACCTGGCAATGCAGGAGGACATGCCGAACTTTAACTACTTTGACCTGGCATCAAACACAGTGTGGAAGGACTACGTTCTGAGATTCTGCTTTGACACCCTCTCAGGACTGGACCCGGCGGGGAACGTCTATCCAGCCTTGGCTGAGAGCTGGGACTTCGACGAAGACAACCTGAAGGTAACAGTGCATCTTCGGGAGGGCGTGAAGTTCCACGACGGGGCGGAGATGACCGCCGACGACATTGTGTTCACTTACAAAGTGCTGAGAGACGGCACAACGCTCTCCTCCTCCATTATCGACGCCTTCGATGCAGACGGCGATGGCATGGTCTCCCAGGAGGAAATTGACGGTACTGTTGATGCGGATGGAGATGGAGACTACGAGGGTGTGAAGAAGATAGACAACTACACCGTGGAGATGACAATGGCCAAACCCTACGGACAGTTTTTTCTCACTACACTGGGAATACCAATAATCCCGAAGCACATCTGGGAGAACCACCTTTCAGAAGACGGAACCGTAGACACCCTCTGGGGGAGCAATGAAGCGGCAGCAATAGGCACCGGCCCCTTCTACTACGCCGGAGGGAAAGCAAACGTCTACAGAGAGCTTAAGATCTTCGAAGACTACTGGGGCAAGGATTTCACCACCCCTGCCGGATACAAATTATATCCGACTGAGGTGAAAAGGATATACTACAAGCTGTACTCCAACCTAGACACAGCCATCCTGGCCCTTAAAACAGGACAGGTGGACCACATCCCGTGGGCGGTGACACCGGGTTATGTCCCTGACCTCATCAGCAACCCCAACACTGACCTCATATCAATAGCTGACAATGGCTACTTCTATCTGGCATTCAACCAGAAGAAGGAGCCAATGAACATGTTGGCTTTCAGAAAAGCTGTCAGCCACTGCATCGATAAGGAGACTATTATCCAGCGGTACATGGGTGGTTATGGTCAGGCAGGAGACAGCGTAGAGCCGCCTTTCTGGACAGACTGGTACAACAGCAGCGTGGAACACTATCCTTTCAACCTTGACACTGCAAGACAGGCACTCCAGGACGCGGGCTTCAGCTGGGACACCTCTGGCAATCTTCGGATGCCCGATGGAAAACCTGTGCCTTCCCTTGTCATACTCACCCCGCCCGCAGACTACGACCCGATAAGGATAAAAACGGGAGAGATGATCGCCAATAACCTGAGGAAGATCGGTATAGACGCCACAGCCAAGCCTCTCGACTTCGATGTGCTTGTAGCTAAAATGAATTCTTTTGATTACGACATGTTGATCATCGGCTGGTCACTCTCTTCGGACCCAATAGGAAACGTTTTTGACATCCTAGGTCCGAAGGCGAGCCAGAACTACTTTGCCTTCTGGTCGGAGAACAATGACAATCCGTGGTATAACAAAATTGGTGGAGTCTCCACAAAGGCAGATGCGGAGACGCAGGCCTACGCAGATAAAGTCCAGTGGCTAGGAGAGCAGGCGAAGACGACCTTTGACAGGGAGAAGCAGATTTATTATACCAAGTGGGCGCAGGGTGTATTATCCAAGGCTATACCGGTAAATGTGCTCTACTATCGCGTAAACAACTTTGCGGTATCCAAGACGTGGAACGGATGGGTACCCTTCCTAGGAGAGCTCATATCCGGATACTCCATAGCTGCATTAACAAGAACCCAGGCCCAACCTCCTGTGGGGGAGGCGATAACAGCGCTTTTCAATGTGCCCGATAAGCTTCAGTACGGGGTGGAGACCACCGCAACAGCACTGGTCTTTGACAAGGATGGAAAGGCCGTTGAAGGGGCTACAGTAACCCTCTCAGGCGACGGTTTTGATATCCCCAACGCGACCGTTACCACGGGAAGCGATGGAATGGCAACCATCGCTCTGACCCCCGTGCAGGTGGGATACCTCACCCTGCAAGTGACGGCCACAAGCGGTGCCAATTCCTTCACCACTCAAAAGACAGTAAGCGTTGTCAAAGCAAAACCTGACGTGCTGTTTATGACGGCATCCCCCGAGAAGGTCTTCCTCCTCCCCGGGGAGACGAGCACCATAACATTGAAGGTGGTTGATCAGGAAGGCGCTCCTGTGGAGGGGGCACAGATAGAACTTGATCTGGGCCTTATGGGTTACGGAGAGGTGGATCATTCAACGGTGACCACAGGAGCGGACGGAACGGCCACGATGGTGTACACGGCTCCCTCGGAGCTGCCCCTCAACAAGCACGCGGAGGTAAGGCTTTCGCTCTCCGTGAGTAAAGAGGGATATGCAAGTGACATGACCAGTACCGTAACCCAGTACCTTGTAATAAAGAACACCGAACCCAGTCAGTGGCAGTACATAGCTATAGAGGACGTCACATCCTTTGCGTGCAACGAGACCAACAGAAGCAGCACAATAACCTTTAAGGTACTTGACCAGGACGGCAATCCTCTCTCCGGAGAGACTATCTCTGTGATGTACAGCAACGAAGCGGTTCTTGAGAGCCCTGTCTTCTCTGTGGACACCAATGAGACCGGTTATGGGGTTCTTACGGTGACCTTCTCAAGCGAGCTTAATAATACGACCGCCACACAGATATGGTTCAAGAACGAGCTGGTGCTGACAAGCATAGGTGCCGGGGTTACAATACTCTTCAAGGGTTCCGATGCACCCGAGGATCCCATCTACGGTGGAATAATCCATTACGGCGGAGAACCCATCCTCAACCCCGATTCAGGCGTTGCGCTCAACTTCACCATAGAGCTTTACGACTTAAACGGGGAGAAACCCACTGGCACTGTGCCTGTGGGGTTCATTATTGGGGCCCCGCCCCAGGGTTCAACGGCGGCCTTAAAGGATGCCCCGGACTACATCTACAGCAGCCTGTGGGATTATGCGGGCATCCAGGTCTTTACAGATTTGGACAGCGGGGCGGTCAGCACTGGTGGCTACTTCCTCTCCGATCTATTAACGGACGAGGAGATCAATGAGCTCAACGAGGGACTCTACGACTCCTGGCAGTCCCTACAGGATGAGTGGTGGACCTTTGTAGACTATGAGAATATGAAAGGACTGGATGTTGTGGATGGCGAGGCCACCATACAGATAACCCCCGATACATTAGTACTTTCGGATTCTGTGCCCAGCATAATTATCGTACCCATGGCCAAGGCCGGATTCTATGTGACCCCCGATTCCAGCAATTTCTACTGGGTGATGAACGGCAAGACTGCCTTCATGACGGAGTTCGTGGTCCAGAGGACACAGATGATGCTCTCTGTGAAGTATGAGATGGAGCAGGGACTTGTGAAGGACATGGGAGAGGACAACTCCTTTGACCTGTCAATCACCGTGATTAACCAGGCCAACGAACCCGTAGAAGGCGTCGACGTGGAGGTTTTCGTACAGGCTTACGGAACCGGCTCCTTCTTCTCCGCAGAGGTGGCCGGCCCGACCAATGAGACTGGCATGACCACAGCTACAGTGACCGGACTGAGCAGTACGGACTCACAGATTCTGACTACACCTGTCAAACAGCCTCTATACATTGAAGCCGTCATGGAGGGCTACGCCTCTGTATTCGCTTCAACGGAGATATACAATGTGCCTGTGGAGCTCTTCGCCACTGTGAGCGGACCCGTGATGGTTGAATATGAGGGAAGTGCTACCTATACCCTCACGGTGCTGGACGAGAACGGCAATCCTGTTGAAGGCGCCACTGTGGACATCAGCGTAGATGTCGGGACGGTGGAGCCCACAAATGGAACCACAGACTCTTCCGGCACCATCCAGTTCACATACACTGCTTCCGGCCTCACGGGTGTCTTTGCGATTCCTGTGATAAAGACCGGTGTCACAATGGACGGCTACGGCGCGGCATCCACAACCTACAATCTGCTGGCGTACAACACTGTTCCTGAGGTTACTGTGGACATTCCTTCTGAGGGTGTAACTATAAATGAAACCGCGTTCACAGTTTCAGGAACAGTCTCGGATTCAAATGATGTGAGCCAGATTACCGTGTCCATAGACGGCGGTGAACCTATCAACGTGACGCTGACCGGTAACAGCTTCAGCTACACGTTCACCAACCTGACAGAGGGCCCACACACCATAACCATTACCGTGGTGGACAGTCAGGGGGTCGAAACCACCTATCAATACACTGTGACAGTGCAGAAGCCAGAGAAGCCAACAAAACCAAAGGAAGAGCTGCCGTGGCTTTGGATAGTGATAGCAATAATCGTAGTACTGGTGATCGTAGCCGTTGCGGCTATGATGATGAAGAAGAAGCCAGCGGAAGAGAAGGTAGAGGAGTGAAAACCATTTGGGGAATCCGAGCGGGCCCGACAAGCCCGCTTATTGATTTTTTATTTAAAAGGTTTATATACGATGACTCATTAAGCGCACCGCTCTATATTTAAAGGGGGCAGAGAATGGCCGGCCTCAGAAGGTATCTGATTGCGAGGACACTTCAGATGATTGTGACCCTTTTGATCATTCTCACCATAGTCTTCATACTGTTTGAGCTCCTTCCAGCGAGGCCTGACGATTTGCTGGGCCAGTCACCGCTTATAAAGCCCTCTCAGAAGGAATATTTGAGACATCTTTACGGGTTTGATCGGCCAGTCACAGAAAGATATTTTGTCTATATGAGGAACATGCTGACGTTTGATTTCGGCTATTCCATATCCCGCGGTGTCCCCGTCAACGACCTGTTATCAGAGAGGATTCCGCGTACTCTATACCTTTTTGGTATGAGCGTGATTATCTCCTACGTTCTCGGAGCTCTCATAGGCTCATATATTGCATGGAAGAGGGGGGGGATTGCGGACGGCACCGCAGTGCTCACCTCACTGGTCTTCTACAATATGCCCTCCTTCTGGCTTGGCCTCATACTACTCTTTGTCTTTTCTGCCAAACTGGGCTGGTTCCCCCTAACCGCTTGGCCTCAGAAATATCCATTCACAATATTAGATATCCTGAGGCACACCTTCCTGCCCCTTTTCACCTTACTATTACTGAGCCTGGCAGGCACGATTCTTCTTATGCGAACATCTATGCTTGAGGTCATTGGAGAGAACTACATCCTCACCGCTATAGCTAAGGGCCTTCCTGAAAGAAAGGTGCTGTTCCGCCACGCCGCAAGAAATGCCCTGCTGCCCCTCGTCACGTCTTTTGTCATAGCCTTAGCATTTGCCATAGGGGGGGCGGTGGTTCTGGAGCAGGTTTTCAGCTTCCCCGGGGTGGGTTTCCTTTATATAACGTCTCTTTACCAGCTAGACTTTCCCGTAGCTCAAGCCACCATATACATAATAACCCTTCTGGTGTTGATAGGCAACTACATCGCTGATCTGCTTTATGCCGTACTTGACCCGCGAATACGGCTTGCTGGGGAGGGGGGATGAGCCGTGCCCGAGGAAGAAAAAAAAGCTGTGGGAGGATTCAAAAAGTTCCTTCAAAGAAGCAAACGCCGGTTCAAAAGCGGATGGAGGATCTATAAAGAGAGCAGGGTCGGCAAACTGGGCTTAGGAATAATGACGGGTTTTTTCATACTTGCCATCTTTGCAGATTTTATTGCCCCCTATTCACCCAATTTCGTAGCACCGGACGAGGACGTCTTTAAGGCAGACAGCGTTACCCAGAGCCTACCTCAACATCACACCGAAGATACTTGGCAGACTCCGGTGGGACATTATGGAGAGGACGAGAGTTTAGAGTCTATCCTGGTCTATTCGCTTGAAGGGCATGCAGTAAGATACAAAGTTGAGAAAGTGGATAAAGGAAACAGGAGTGTGGGAATGCTCCTTAAAGATCCCGTGCAGTACAGAGTACCCGAGAATATATCCTATTTTAGGTCCGTAGACTTCAGACAGTACCTTTACCTTGCAGTGGCCCAGGATACTATATACGAACTGAATTATCATACACTCTCAGTGTTGAAGAAGATACTCATCGGATTCGAGCCCAAATACTACAGCAATTTCTGGAACCGATGGTCCCTTGTAAATACAGAGGGGAGATTGTATCTGCTGATGGCAAATGAGAGTATGATATCTCTTTATGCGAGAGTGCCACCAAATCAGAAGATAGGGGAGATTGCTGATAGAACCTTTGTTAGCACAGTGAATCTTGACAATATCTCTTCTTTGAAAGGCCAGAGGGTCCTTGGCGACATTCTGTTTCTGGATAGACCCGATATGAAGAACGGAACGATGATCATTGCACCGCTCACACATTCTCTGGCGGCCCTCCGTGTGGATATCAATCAGAGCTCTTTAGGCACTGTGAAAAATATTGAAATTGGAGAGGTTGTATGGCAGGTAAATTATACTGAGATCGAGGCGGGCCCTGAAAGAAATCCTTACCCTATTGAGAAGAGGCCGATCTCCTTCTACAAAGAGGACCCCTCGGAAACCTTCGGCAAGGACAGAATACTTTTCCTGTCAACAGATGGTTATCTCTATTCCTTCTATACCGAAAACGGGACTCTTGCGTGGTCAACAGTTCTCTCCAGTAGCAAACTTAAAGAACCCCTCTTCCGTGGCGTTTATGCCACCTATCGTGGTTTAGCCCTCATCGTTGGAGAATCGCAGGGGAGAGGCTTTGTAGCAAGTGTAGAACCCTCAACCGGTGTGATAGAAAGGAATGGGAGTGCAGTATACACCTTTGACGGATTTGTTGCATCTACCCCCGAATACGTGCCCAGTTCAAGACACTATATTTTTAACACGGACAACGGTATTGTGCACATATTGAAAGAGACTATGGAGCTTTATGCTACATTTGCCATAAAACCCGGATTTGAGAGTCCGGTCACCTATGTGGGAAACATCTTCAACAGAGTGGGCTCATATCAGGGAAATTATTTTGCCCTGGTTAAAAGCGATAACACCTTATATGTCAAGTCGCTGACGGGCACCTACATAGCTCCTTTAAAACCTGGGGTGTACCCCTCCGGTAACAGATATCTTCTGGGCACAGATGTATTTGGCCACGATATTTTCTCACAATTCGTCTACGCCACAAGAATTGAGCTTGTTGTGGGAATCCTTGCGGCCCTGATAGCGGTGGGTCTGGGTACAGCTGTAGGCCTAATATCTGGGTACTACGGCGGATGGGTTGACAGTCTCCTGATGAGATTAACAGACATCTTCCTGACGCTCCCTGTATTGGTAATAATCCTCCTGATGGCGGCTATATTAGGGGGGTCGATACGAAACATAATCATCATCATCGCTATCTTCAGCTGGTCTGGCATTGCAAGGGTTATCCGGGCCCAGACCCTCAGCCTCAAGACGAGAAGCTTTGTGGATGCAGCCCGTGTCTCAGGTGCCAGCAACACGAAGATTATCCTCGTCCACCTTGCGCCAAACGTCCTCCCGTTCACCTTCCTTTATATGACCTTCACCATCTCCGGAGCAATAATAACTGAGGCGATACTTGCCTTCCTGGGCTTTGGTGATCCGACAGTCATAACATGGGGTATGATGCTACAATACCTGAGAATAAGCGGTAACACCCTCACCGCTCCCTGGTGGCTTCTGCCTCCTGGTATCGGCATCACACTGCTGTCCCTAGCATTTTATCTTATCGGGCGGGCACTTGATGAAGTTGTAAATCCACGTTTGAGGAGCAGATAACATGCCACCCCTATTGAATGTAAAGGACCTCAAGGTGTACTTCAAGATAAGGGATGGATGGGTGGAAGCAGTAGATGGTGTGTCATTCACCCTTCGTGAAAAGGAGACCCTTGGACTTGTGGGGGAAAGCGGCTGCGGAAAGACTACAACCGCATATGCCATAACCCAACTCCTTCCGAGAAATGCATATATAAAGGGAGGCAAAATAGTCTTCATGGGAGAGGACCTTCTTAAATACCTCAAAAAGGATGGGACTATAGATATATTTGACGAGAACATCAGAAAGATTAGATGGAATAAGATTAGCATAATTTTTCAGGGAGCCATGGACGCCCTGAATCCCGTCTACAAGGTGGGTAAGCAGATTGAAGAAGCGATTATGATTCATAGACCCACTTTGAAATTCGGCGAAATTACAGAAAGAGTTGAGGAGAGAGGAAGCAAACTTCAGATTTATATTCCTGTTAAAGAGCTCTCGGACAGAGATCTCACACTGGAGGATCTTAACGAGGCCGGGGAGAGAAGTACAAATCCTTTCATTCTGAAATCTGTGGGAGCGGCGGTAGCTATCATTCCTGTGGTTGGTGAGGAGGCTGGTGTAAAACATGACCTCCTGAAGGATTATATTACGGAAGAGCTGAAAAAACACAAATTCTCATGGAAATTGAGGGAAGTGATATATGACGCCGGCAAAGGCTTTATGGTGCATATGGAATCCCGAGATAAAGCCGCTGAGGTCTTCGGCGAACTTGATGAACTTCTAACTGAGCATCCCGTGGAAGTCCAGCATCTTATGGTTTTCACTCTAGAATGGCAGAAGAAGATCCCTGATAGCCCCCGAGTTGCATACTCCTCCACGCCTATAAGAGAGTACACCCAAAAGGACGCGAGAAGGAGAGTGGTTCAGCTTTACAGGATTGTGGGGCTGAGCCCAGACAGGATTGATAATTATCCGCATGAATATAGCGGTGGGATGAAACAGAGAGCACTTATCGCAATGGCTCTAGCCCTCAATCCACCACTTGTGATCGCTGACGAACCCACAACAGCACTGGATGTGATCACCCAGTACAGAATATTGAGAGAGATCAAGAAGATACAGGAAAGATACAAAATGGCTATGATCATAATTAGCCATGATATCTCCACTGTGGCGGAGATATCTGATAAAATGGCCGTCATGTACGCCGGGAGGCTAGCTGAACTAGCAAGAACTGAGGATCTGTTCAAAGAGCCAAAACATCCGTACACTGTAGGACTCCTAAAGTCTATCCCCACCATAAAAGGTGAGAGAGAAGAGCTTCACAGAAGGCTCGCCTCTATCCCCGGGTCTCCCCCCCCTCTTGTGAACCCGCCCTCTGGGTGCCGTTTCCATCCCAGGTGTCCCTACGCTAAAGATGTCTGCAGAGAGAAGGTTCCGAGACCCACGAAGCTATCAAAAACCCACATTGTATGGTGTCATAAAGTAAAGGCGGAGAGTGAGGGCAGTGAATGGTGAAGAAAACGTTATTGAAGTGAGGAACCTGAAGAAATACTTCCCACTCAAAAAAGGTTTGTTCAGGACACCTCTTTTTGTGAAGGCTGTGGATGATGTTACGTTTGACATAAGAAGCAAAGAGGTATTTGGTCTTGTGGGCGAGACTGGTTGCGGTAAGACCACCATTGGAAGACTCCTTGTGAAACTTGATGACCCCACTTCAGGCTCAATACTGTTTAAGGGCACTGATGTGGCGCGGCTAAGAAAAAAAAGGCTCAAAGCCTTCCGAAAGAATGTCCAGATGATATTTCAGGACCCCTATGCCTCAATAAACCCCCGAATGACGGTAAGCCAGTGGGTTGCAGAGCCCCTTATAAACTATAAAATGACTAAATCTCAGGAAGAGATGATGGAGAGGGTGGAGAAGGCGTTAAACGATGCCGGCCTTAAACCTGTTGAGGAGTACCTGGAGAGATTTCCCCACGAATTGAGTGGGGGAGAGAGACAGAGGGTTTCCATAGCAAGAGCGTTGGTGGTTGAACCTCGATTCATAGTGGCTGATGAACCCGTCTCAATGCTTGATGTATCCATCAGGGCTGGAGTGATGAAATTATTACTGTTACTCCGTGAGAAATACGGAATTGCGATTCTTCTGATCACACACGATATATCTGTGGCAAGGTATATGAGCGACAGAATGGCGGTGATGTACCTTGGAAAGCTTGTAGAGGTCAGCGATACCGAAACAATAGTTAAAGAGCCGCTCCATCCTTACACCCGGGCTCTTATACGAGCTGTGCCTGTAGCTGATCCAACCCGAGAGAAGCCCCCATTGCCGATTAAAGGGGAGATACCTTCCCCCATAAACAGACCTTCTGGCTGTCCTTTCAGGACAAGGTGTCTCTATGCTATTGATATCTGCAAAAAGAAGATGCCAGAGCTGGTAGAGGTGGAAGATGGACACCTTGTAGCCTGTCATAGGGTTGAAAAAGAGGGAACAGAACTCTTCTGAAACAAGAATTATATATGGGGTGGATTTTCTCCTGTTAACTGCGGGCCGGTAGATCAGCCCGGCAGATCGCCTCGCTTGCAACGAGGAGGCCGCGGGTTCAAATCCCGCCCGGTCCACCTTCAATTATTGTTACAGCAACGGTAATTAACGTACCGAGGGCGGGATTTGAACCTTGGGTCTGTGCGGTTTCTAAAAGGTATTAGAAACGATGAAACCGCACAGGTTGGAAGAGTCCGTATGTGGCGACTCCAAGCGAAGGAGTCTTCCTAATCAAATCCCGCCCGGTCCACCTTCAATTATTGTTACAGCAACGGTAATTGACGTATCTAGGATGTGATTAAATGTTGTACTTCCCCACTTTCCCTACAGGATGAATAGACGATGGGTCTCTAGAAATAGAAGAAATATATGGAGTTTATAAAGAAATTGTTTACACGTGATAAAAACAACATTCCTTCGAGAATATAGAGTTCTATAGCACTTGTTATATCTGTCCTCTAAGTTTCTTTAGGACAAGATTAGTCTTTAAAAACTTTATTACCTCCTCCTCTAATTTCTCTCTAATATTATTAGAAATCTCCACACTGGATTCATAAGATACAACCTCCTCAAATCTCCAATCATTAACGTTAAACACCCCCTTATAACTTTTGTAAAATATTGCAATCCGATATTTTTCAAGATGTATGATATTCTTTTTTTCTAAAGCAGTTTTTGGCTCTTCATATTGGTTCTGAATACCGTAACTTTCTGAGAATACCACACGAGAGTACAAAATATCTTTCTTTGGCGATTTTCCTTCGGCAATATTAATAATAAAAGGAGCAAGCTGTTTTATGCTTATATATTCAGTTTCGATAGGACTGATTTTGGTATTACAGCCAGCAGGATATTTTATCAGAAGAGGCACATTTAACAGCTCATCGTATAGAAATGTTCCATGGCTTATACGCCCGTGTTCTCCAAGCAACTGACCATGGTCGCTTGTAACTATGATTA
>Ga0190360_1000338_pt1 | contig 26542 bp, 23 predicted proteins | sample 48721834_MG_FD_161271 | JGI IMG/M metagenome (GOLD analysis project Ga0190360, IMG submission 161271) | Hydrothermal vent microbial mat bacterial communities from Southern Trench, Guaymas Basin, Mexico - 4872-18-3-4_MG | ecosystem: Environmental > Aquatic > Marine > Hydrothermal vents >...
TTGATAATATACACGCAAGGATGCCAGCAGGCATGGACGAAACCTTTCGATCACTCCTTCCAGCCGTTCTGTATGAAAATATCTCATAAATTTTAGTATGACAGATTTCCCTTGTTTCCCTTACAAGTGACTGTGGTGGAAGAGCCGCAGATTCATCTCCTATATTTTTTCTGATTAAGTCGAGTCTATCTGCATAAGCAGTACACCTGCTGCACCTTGAAATGTGATTTTTGATTTTAACATTCATACACTTATCGATCTTATCTGATTCTTCGAGCAATAATTTCTTAACCTTTTTGCAATTCATGATCATTATCCTTATTAATTAATTCTATATATACTCAATTTATCTTGAAGATGCCTGATTGCACGATAATGTAAAGATTTAACAGTACCGACAGGAATCTTGAGTATATCCCCTATCTCTGCATGCTTAAAGCCTTCTATCTCTTTTAAAATAAATACTCTCCTCTGCTTTGCAGGCAAACTTTCGATAGCCCTATTTATCTCATTCATCAAATCTACCCTCTCTGCCTCATCCATTGATGGTTGTATTGTGCCTTTTATATTTCCAGTATCGTATTCATCAATACTGTCTTTAAAATAGCTTTTTTTATGAAACACTCTTCTGATTCGCTTTTTCCTCAACATGTCCCTGTGAAGATTTGCCGTTATCGATAAAATCCATGCCTTTTTGTTTCTTATATTCTCAATCCTCGGTAAATACTTAACCACCCTGAACCATGTCTCCTGAAACAGCTCCTCTGTCTCATCACTGTTTCTCGTTAAATAGTATGCAAAACCATAAATGTCTGCATAATATCTCTCATATATTTCATCAAAGATATTTCTATAATCACAATTCAAATTATGGTTATCCTGTAATTTATGCTCTGTTACTATATAAGACGTACAACTACTGGTATAGTTCTATTCGCATTAAAAAAATCCCTCCCTCTTCCACCAGGAGGCCTCAATAAGCAGAAGAGACGAGGGATTTCAGGGGACTCTTAACTCTTACCTCATACGGGATAGAATTAAGATGATTGATGACTGTTAATAAACTATTTAAAAATTTCCATCTCTTTGTTTTATTCTCTCTGTTTTCTAATATATGCCGGAATATTCAGATCATCCTTTGAAACAAAGGAGAGACCGCCATCGTTTCCAAATATGTCGCCAAGAGTCTGTTCTAGAGGTTCGTTTTCCCATTTTTCAAACAGGGGAGAATCTTCTGTTCCAATACGATGATAATCTCTCAATCCACTCTTTATACTACCAAATCCATTATGGTTGAATCCAGTAGCTATCACAGTAACTCTTATATCTCCATTCATAGATGGATCAATTACAGCACCAAAGATAATGTTTGCATCTGGACCAGCAGCATTATAAATAACTGTGGTTGCCTCATTTATATCACTCAATGTGAGATCTTTTCCGCCAGTAATATTCACAAGTACACCCTTTGCACCTGCGATAGAGGCATTATCGATCAGAGAACTTGTTATTGCATGTTCTGCGGCTTCTGTAGCACGGTTCTCACCCGAGGCGATACCAGAACCCATAAGTGCATCACCCATGTTGCTCATTACTGTTCTAACATCTGCGAAGTCAAGATTTATAAGACCAGGAATGTTTATCACATCAGATATCCCTTTTGTTGCATGCATTAAAATCTCATCTGCAACACGAAAGGCCTCATCTATCGGCATATCCTTCGGTACGAGTGTAATGAGCTTTTGATTTGGAACCACTATCAGAGTATCCACGTTCTCTTTCAACTCCTTAATGCCAATCTGAGCCTTTTCAGAACGCTTCGGCCCCTCAAATACAAAGGGAGTTGTTACAATACCAACCGTCAATGCGCCAAGGTCTTTTGCAATCTCAGATACAACTGGCGCAGCCCCTGTGCCTGTACCGCCTCCCATTCCACATGTAATGAAAACCATGTCAGTATCGGACAGGATATCTATCACGGCATCTTTATTCTCCTCGATTGCCTTTCTTCCTACTTCAGGATCTCCTCCTGCACCGAGTCCCTTGGTCAAATTTTTACCTATTTGAATTCTGTGCGCTGCCTTGTTCATCTCAAGAGCCTGAAGATCGGTGTTTATGGCAATAAAGTCCACTCCTTTTAAATTCTCCTCGATCATCCTGTTTATGGCGTTACCCCCGGCGCCCCCTACTCCAACCACTCTTATCTTGGCCGCATGACTATCTTCATCTGTAAAATTGAAAGCCAGCGGCTCACCAGACTTTGAGCCTAAAAATCTTTCTTCTTCCATGATGGCCTCCTGTTAAATTTAAAATTTGCTGTTAAAAATATTCATTAACAATATTCTTCATCCATTGATATATCCTGTTAAACAGACCAGACTCCTCCCCTCCAAACTCCCTCAGACTCTCTTCATTGTTCCAGCCGTAGAGTACCAGCCCAACTCCGGTCGCAAACACCGGTGTAGATATTCCCTCTGTAAGCCCTCTTACTCCTTTTGGAACACCCAACCGGGCAGAAAGGCCAAATATCTCCTCTGCCAATCTTTCTGATCCATCAAGCAGAGAACCACCTCCTGTAAGTACAACACCTGCTCCAATCAGTTCTCCGTACTCCGACCTCTTAATCTCCTTTGCAGCAAGTCCCATTATCTCCTCCATTCTTGGCTGAATGATAGATGCAAGACTGGATACCGAGACCTCTCTTGGCTCCCTGCCACCAATCCCCGGCACACTGAACCTCTCATCTTTTGAAATCATCTCTTCATGACAACAGCCATATTTTATCTTGATCTCTTCGGCCTGTTCCAGAGGTGTACGCAGGCCCAGTGCTATGTCATTTGTAACATTCTGCCCACCCAGGCTGATTACCGCCGAATGTCTGATAGCTCCGTCATAAAAAAGTGCAATGTCTGTGGTGCCGCCACCCAGATCTATCAGAGCAACACCAAGCTCCTTTTCACTCTCATCAAGCACTGCACAGCTTGAAGCCAGTGGTTCCAGAACCAGACCAACCGCCCTCAGACCCGCCTTATTTACACTCCTTACTATGTTTTGAGCAGAAGTAACAGCACCTGTAACAATATGAACTTCCGCCTCCAGTCTTACTCCAGATATTCCAACAGGATTTTTTATTCCCGACTGATTGTCTACTATGTATTCCTGCGGAAGCACATGAAGAACCTCTCTATCTATTGGAAGGGCTATTGCCTTTGCAGCATCGATTACACGATCAACGTCGCTGTGTGTTATCTCGTTGTCAGATCTCGATACGGCAACTACCCCACGACTATTGACGCTTCTTATATGATCTCCTGCAATGCCCACTATTACATCGTCTACCTCAACTCCGGCGGTCAGCTGAGCCTCCTGTATTGCCTGAACAATGGATCGTACGGCAAGGTCAAGATTTATCACAACTCCCTGCCGCAATCCTTTTGAGCGACTCTTTCCCACACCAAGTATCTGCAGCTCCTCTCCAATGGCCTCTGCTATTACAACACCTATCTTGCTAGTACCGATGTCTAAACCAGTGATTATATTTCTTCTCCCCCCTTTTCTGCTCTCTTTTGATCGTATCATGCCTTCATTCCTACTATTACTTGTCCTTTGAACCGAATATCGATATAATCGATATTCGACAAATTTCCTTCACTCCTGAGCCTCTTGATGATTGCATCGAGGCATCGGATTTTCCATCCAAATTCATCCTTTCCCATTATCACTGGAACTACAGAACTGTTTGTATATACGATCAGACCTTCAGGATCGCCAACATATACTTCAGATATCTCATCATATAGCTGTGGTACTTCTCTCAACACCCTGGTTAAAAAGTACAGGCCATTACTTACCTGCTTGCCTCCTGCCCTGCTTCCAGTCGAGACTCCTCCCTTGAATCCACCCGAAATTACTGGCAGATCATACAGTTTACCAGGCCTTGAGGGCAGTACCAATCCCTCAGAATCGATAGAGTAAAATTTTCCCTGAAAATTCAAGAGCGCAATCGGGGCCTTCTCTATCACCCTTAACTCAATCCTGTCAGGAAGTCTTTTGTGAACATCGACATTTTCAATAAAAGGATTTTTCATCAACCTGGTATAGACACTGTCCAGACATACATTCCATATAGAACCATTCTTTTCAATGCCGCTTAACTTCAATATCTCCTTCTTCGATACAATCTCGTTTCCATCTATATCTATCTCTCTAATCTTAAATTTCTCTGCTTCACAAATCCATCTTCCATACTGCTGAAGCAAAAGATAGCTCAGCAGTAAAAAGATACCAACATTTAACACATATCTAACGACAATCAACATACTCTTTGTCTGAACTTCTTTTCTCATCAATTATTAAATCCTATTAGATGAATCTCGAGTTCGAGTTCCACACCAAATCGAACCAACACTCTCTTTCTCACTTCCTCTATTACCCTTAATACATCGCTGGCACTGGCCAGACGGCAGTTTACTATAAAATTTGCATGTTTTTTGGAAACCAGAGCATCTCCTATTCTCAACCCCTTACACCCTGCCTCATCGATCAATCGACCTGCATAATCCCCTGGTGGCGATTTAAATACCGAACCAGCCGATGGAAGAGATAGGGGCTGTTTATCTCTCCTTTCTTTCAAATATAGATTTTGAATATCCTCCATCTTTTTGGGATTCCCCTCCGATAGATAAAACTCAACCTCCAATATTATTGAACTGGCTGGTATATCTGTATATCGATACCCAAACTTTATCTCATCTTTGCCAATCCTTTCTACTGTTCCAAATTCATCGAGCAGCCTGACTCTTCGAATTGAATCAAAAATTTCACATCCAAAAGCTCCTGCATTCAAACGGACACAACCACCTACCCTTCCAGGGATTCCCACAAGCGATTCGAGTCCTGACAGTCCACGCTGAGTACAATATTTTATGAGATCTCTGAGAAGTACACCGCTTCCTGCAGAAACCTTGTAATCGGAAGATTTAATCGTATCAAATGTCTCGGAAAGATCTATCACAATACCTCGAAATCCCGAGTCGCTCACAAGGATATTGGTACCGTTCCCGATGACAAAGTAATCGATCCCCTCCTGTCTGCAAAAATCGACTATTCTGTTCAGTTCTGCAAGGTCCTGAGGATATATGTAGTAGTCAGAAGGTCCCCCTATCCTGTAAGAAGTGTGCATAGACAGAGGTTCATCAACAAGTATTCTGCCGTGAACAATATTTTTCAGCTTCTTAAATTGTTCTGCCTTCTCTTTCATCTTCTAACCTATCAAATCGATCAAGCGCTCTCCAACCTTCCAGATGTCACCGGCTCCCATGGTTATCACCATGTCACCTTCACGAATGTTCTCTTTTAGATATTTTATAAGCCCATCATGATCCGGTTGATACACAACATTTCTGTGCCCAAGAGATACTGCCTCGTCTGCTATGAGTTTGCCGCTTACTCCCTCTACAGGCTTCTCTCTTGCAGGATAAACATCTGTTACTATCAGCACATCAGCATCAAAGAATGACTGGGCAAAGTCGTGGCAGAAATCTCTTGTCCTCGAATATAGATGCGGCTGAAAGACTGCTATTACCCTGCGATTCCATCCTATTCTTGCCGCCCTTAAACAGGCCTTAATTTCTGTGGGATGATGTGCATAGTCGTCTACTATCAATATGCCTCCAATGCTGGCCTTTATTTCAAATCGGCGGTGAACTCCTGTAAACTCCTCAACTGCTTTTTGTATTTTGGAAAATGGAATCTCAAGCTCCAATCCTACTGCAATACCTGCCAGCCCATTTTTAATGTTGTGGATTCCGGGAAGCTTTAGTTTTATTCTTCCGAGTCTCTTCTCCTTCCATAGAACAGTAAATTCACTCGTGAAGCCGTGGTAGAGCGGATCGACGCCCCTTACCTCTGCCTGCGGATTGAAACCGTACGATATTATCCTCTTCTGTAGATCTGGCATGATCTCTTGGACAGACTCCTCGTCAAGACAAACAACAACACTTCCATAGAATGGAACTTTATTTGCAAATTTTATAAATGTTTTCTTAATCTCATCAAGATCGCTGTAACAATCGAGATGTTCGGTTTCAATGTTTGTGATTACTGCTATAGTTGGGGTCAATTCAAGAAAAGAACGATCATACTCATCGGCCTCAACAACAAAATAATCTCCTTCGCCCAACCTTGCATTCGATTTCAAACAGCGCAGCTTTCCTCCGACTATTAGAGTTGGATCGAAACCTCCAGCCTGAAGAATGAGGCCTGTTATCGAAGTAGTTGTAGTCTTGCCGTGAGTTCCGGCAATTGCTATACCGTACTTCATCCGCATTAGTTCGGCTAACATTTCTGCCCTTCTTATAACCGGTATTTTTCTCTCCTTTGCAGCCCTGATCTCTATATTATCTGAACTAACTGCTGAAGAAATTACTACAACATCTGCACCTGAAACCTGATCGCCCCTGTGACCCTTATAAATTGTTGCACCCAGTTTTTCAAGACGCCTTGTGACAGATGTTAGCTGTAAATCAGAACCAGTCACAGTGAATCCTGAATTTAGAAGCACTTCTGCGATTCCACTCATGCCAATCCCACCTATTCCCACAAAGTGGACTCTGCGAGTTCTTCCTAAAACACGCCTTTTAATGACTACTCCTCCTCACTTTTTAATCTTAGAATATGATCCACGATCCTTTTGCTGGCATCGGGTCTTGCGAATCTTTTTGCATTCCTCCCATCTTTTTTCTCTTCTCACTATTTTTCAACAGATCTTGCAAAACCTTCTCCAGCTCTCCTGAATAAATCCTATCTTCAAGCACGAATTCACATGCTCCTGCCTTCCAGAGAGCTTTTGCATTCTCTTCCTGATGTCCTCCTGCTGCCCCTGGAAGCGGAACAAAAACAGAAGCAAGACCAAGCCGTGTAATCTCTGCTATCGTTGTTGCACCTGCCCTGCTGAGTATTAGATCACTAATCTTATAAGCAGATGCCATGTCGTCAATAAAAGGGAACACGCTAATTCTGCCCCCATATTTTCTCACACTTCGACTCACATCATCTGCCCATCTTGGGCCAGCAGACCAGAGAATCTGAAGGTCAGGAATCTGCATCAAGTGATCCACCATGTGGAGAACTGCTCTATTTATTGCCGCAGCACCCTGGCTCCCACCAAAGACAAATAAGACAGTTCTTCCGGGATCGAGTCCAAAATCACTCATGGGCCGAGTTGTGGTAAGATCTGCACGTGTCGGATTTCCAACAACCTCCAGATTTGACCTTTTCTTAAAATATCGAATCGATTCATCATAACTTAGAAAAACAATATCAACAAGAGATGCCATTACCCTTGTCACAAGTCCAGGCAGAATGTTCTGCTCCTGCATTATAGTTCTCTTTCGCAGGACAACTCCTGCGGCAACTACTGGCCAGCTCACATATCCTCCGGTACCTATGACAAATTCTGGGTCAAATCTTTTTATTATTAATAACGACTGTGTCAAAGAGACCACCATCTTCATGGGAAATAGTAAATTTCTTATTAAACTTCTTCTGCTCAGCCCACTTATCCAGACTCTCTTAAAAGTGTATCCCATTTCTGGAACAACCCGGGCCTCGAGTCCTTTTTTTGTTCCTATGAAAAGAATCTTACAGGAAAACCGCCTTCTCAACTCATCCACAATCGCCAATCCTGGATAAAGATGTCCACCAGTACCTCCTCCTGTAAGAACAACCCTCATGATACTCCACCCTCCTGTCTGTAGAGAAGAGTGCCCCTGATCCTTGTAAACTCTTTATAGGGCACAACAGAGTGCCGCGATATGTTTAATAAAATACCGACGCCAATAAGATGTGCAAGAAGAGAAGATCCTCCGTAACTAATAAAGGGAAACGGAAGACCTGTTGTCGGTAGAAGATTGACAACGACTCCTGCATTAACAAGTGCATTTATTAGAATCATTGAAGTAATGCCTGAAGCAATCATGAATCCATAGCGGTCAGGAGCTCTCAGGGCAATCCTGATGCCCCTCCACAGAACTATCAATAGGATTCCAAAGAGAAATACCACTCCAATGAAACCCATCTCTTCACCAAAACATGAGAGTATAAAATCAGAAAAAGGCTCTGGAAGGAAAAATAGTTTCTGTTTTCCCGCACCATACCCTGTACCGGTTATACCCCCTGATGCAAATCCGATGATGGACTGCTTTACCTGATAATCGAGAGTATGAGAACCTGTTAATGATCCAAAAAAGTTGATCAGCCTCTGCTTCTGGTACGGGAACATGAAAAGCCCTACTGCAATCAGAGGAATCAATACGGCCAACATTTTGCCGATCTCTCTCAGTTTAACACCAGCTGTATAAAACATTGCAATAACTATAAAGAACATTACAATAGAAGTTCCAAGATCGGGTTCAAGAAACACAAGCCCGATCACAATCAAAGCCATCATATAATGGACCATTAGATTGTTTTTATTCAATTCATTCAATTCCATATCGCGACTGAATATTGCAGAAAAATAGAAAATCAAACCAATCTTCATGAACTCAGAGGGTTGAAACCTTCTCCCCAAAAATAAAATAGATCTTTTGCTTCCGTGAAACTCACTGCCCAACAGAACAACTATCAACATTACTGTTAGGATGAAAAAGATTATTGGAGTCATCCACCTGAAAATGTGATAATCGATCCTTGATATTATCACAAGAAAAAAGAGCCCAATCAGCACATTTAAAAAGTGAGCCTTTATAAAACACATCGAATCATTATACCTTTCTGCTCCTCTAAAAGAACTGGCACTGTAGACCATCAAGACTCCTATTATAAGCAGTATGATTACAGCAGATAGAAGAATCTTATCTTCATTTTTTTTCTCTCTATAATCCATCAGAGATCCATCACCAACTTTTTGAATTTATCTCCTCTGTCCTCAAAATTTTTAAACATATCGAAGCTTGTACATGCAGGTGAAAGCAAAACGCTCTCACCTGGCTCGGCCATCTCTGCTGCCCGCTCGACTGCCTCTTTAAGTGAACGTACCATTATTATGTTATCAATACCTTCAAACGATCTTTTCATCTTCTCTGCCGCCTCACCAAGCAGCAAAACGGCCTTCGTTTTTTCTTTTACTATTTTTCTTAGAAGAGTAAAATCTGAATCCTTATCACGACCGCCAGCAATAAGGACCACAGGAGTATCAAAGCTGTCCAGTGCATACCAGACAGAGTCGATATTTGTAGCCTTCGAATCGTTTATCCATCTTACGCCATTAATTTCCCTTATAAACTCCATACGATGAGGAAGCCCTGAAAAATTCTTCAATGCCTTGCGAATGGATTCGACCGCTGCCCCCATCAGACGCGCACTGAGAGCCGCAGCGACTCCATTGGTTGTGTTGTGTTCTCCCCTGATTTTCATATCTGATACATGAAGCAGTTCCTCATCACCCTCATTCATCCTGAGCACTATCACTCCACTTTTAACAAAACCACAAATTGGTAAATCCTTCTCGACCCCAAACAATACCTTCTGAATCTCATACTCACTAGCAAGGTCGAGTACTCTTCTATCTTTCCCGTTTAAAATTGAATAATCTAATGATGTCTGGTTCATGAATATCTTTGACTTGATCTTCCCATAAATTTCCATTGAACCGTGCCGATCCAGATGATCGGGAGTAAGGTTCAGGAATACTGAAATCTTTGGATGAAAGCTCTCTATTGTCTCAAGCTGGAAACTACTTACTTCAAGCACAGCAACCCCGTCTGACCCAACATTTTCAACGTGATCAGAAAATGGATTTCCTATGTTCCCTGCAACGATATATTGCCTCCCGTCCATTCGAAAAATCTCTCCTATGAGTGCCGTTGTTGTTGACTTGCCATTCGATCCTGTAACTGCAATTATTGGAGATTCACAAAACCAGGAGGCCACCTCAAGTTCACCTACAATGGGTATCTTGTCCACCGCATCTCTAATCACAGGTGCAGAGAGCGGAATTCCAGGACTTGGTATCATGAGGTCAAAATCATTTATATCAAATTCGTGGCCGCCAAACTCTGATGGTATGCCCAATCTTTCTAAAAGTTCGGCCTCTCTTTCTTTATCGCTTATTTTTTCAGATTCACTTACAAAAACATAACCACCATACTTACTGAGCAATTTTGCAGCGGCTATACCACTTCTTCCAGCTCCAAGTATGACAAATCTATAATTTTTTATATTTGATCTATCGATCCTCAAAATAAATCCTATATGGTTTAAGTTCCTGATTCATCTGACCTTAAATGTGCCAAGACTCAGCATTGCCAGTATTATACCAATGATCCAGAACCGCACAACCACCTTCTGCTCTGGCCACCCAAGGAGTTCAAAATGGTGATGAATAGGAGCCATTCTGAATATCCTCTTGCCTCTGAGCCTGTAAGATCCAACCTGCAGAACAACAGATACCATTTCAGCTACAAATACACCTCCAACTATCGGGATCAGAAGCTCTTTTTTCAAGAGTACTCCTATTGTACCTATTACACCACCGAGTGAGAGTGCTCCGGTATCTCCCATAAATACAGAAGCAGGATGGCTGTTGAACCATAAAAATCCAAGAGATGCTCCTACAAGAGCACCGCAGAAGATTGTTATTTCACCTGCTCCGCTAAAGTACATCACATTCAAATATTCACTGAATTTAATATGACCCGATACATAGCTCATACCGGCCCATGCGATTGCTGCTATTCCAACAAGGCCAATCGCAAGGCCATCGAGACCATCTGTAAGATTAACCGCGTTGGAAGTTGCAGTAATGACAAGAACAACTGCCGGAAAGTAGAACCATCCAAAGTTAATTAAAAGATTCTTGAAAAATGGCACACTGGTTTGCCAATGTACATCTGCATGGCTGGATCCGATTAATACATTGGAATAGTCAGAAGAAAGAGTAATCACTACTGCCACTATGATTCCAATTGTTACCTGCCCCATAAGTTTGTATCTTGCTATCAATCCCTTTGGATATTTTTTAACAACCTTTAGATAATCATCAATAAAACCAACACCTCCCATGAAAAGAGTTGTGAAAATCAATAGCTGTATGAAGTGATTGTCCAGACGGGCAAACAGCAGTGTCGGTATAAGAAGGGAACACAGGATTATCAATCCCCCCATGGTCGGAGTCCCCTTTTTGTTCTGATGCGTATCTGGTGTATCCTCTCTAATCTCCTCAGACAGGCCCCGTTTTACAAGCCATTTCAGAATAACAGGTCCGATGATCAGTGTTATGAAAAGTGCCGTAATTGCCGCAGATGCGGCTCTTACAGTAATATAACCGAGTAAATTGAATCCTATAAAAACATTTCTCAATGGATATAAAAGATGATACAACATTTAAGACTCCATGCTCTATTTTAAATTTTTCATAAGCCCATCCACGATATCCTCCATCTTCATACCTCTGCTCCCTTTGATCAGAACAGCATCTCCTTCTCTGACAGTCTTAGAAAGATTATTTAGGATTTCACCTTTCGATTCATAGTGAGATGCTTGTTCCATTCCAAGACTCTTTGCCCTTTTGTAGGCTGCTCTCATCTGGTTTCCAAAACAGTAGAAAATATCCATCCCAAAATCGTATACTGTATCGCCAACCCTTGTATGTTCGGCAATGCTATGTGTTCCGAGTTCAAGCATGTCTCCCAGAACTACTATCCGTCTATTAACACCTCTCATCTCTTTGAGAGTTAAAAGCGCCTCATAAAGCGAACTCGGATTGGAGTTGTATGTATCGTTTAATATCTTAATTCCTGAGACCTCAATTATTTCCATCCTTTTTTCGAAGGGTCTGTAACTTTCGAGCCTCTCTTTTATCTTCTTCCAATCAATCCCAAAACTCCTTGCAACTGCTGCGGCTGCAAGCGCATTGTACAGATTATGCCGTCCATATATCGAGAGGCTGATCGCCTCTCCATTCACCTTCATCATCGGAAAACCCGCATCAGAGACTCCTAAAAACTCTGCCCTAAATGAGCAGTCATTCGAGAATCCAAATGTTGTGGTATTGGTAATCCTGTTGCCAAATCTTTTTAGATGAGGGTCATCGCCATTAAGAAAAAGTTCTGCACCATTGACTGTTTCAAGAAAATCAATAAGTTCAGCCTTTGCTCTTGCAACACCTTCCTCATCTTTGAAAAATTCGAGATGTCCCTTACCAACATTTGTTATTACACCGCAAGTAGGACGAACAATACTGCAGAGCCTCTTTATTTCACCAAAATGATTTGTTCCCATCTCAATTACTGCCAATTGATCTAGCTTGCTCAGACAGGTAATGGTCAGGGGTACGCCAATATGATTGTTGTAATTACCACTGCTCTTTGCAGTACGAAAGTTGCTGCTCAAGATAGAATAGATCATCTCTTTTGTCGTTGTCTTTCCATTTGTACCTGTAACTGCTATAATTGGAATCTCAAACCTGTCTCTATATACAGATGCAATCCTATGAAGAGCACTTAAGGTATCTTCTACATGCATAAGCACAAGATTCTCTCTATTTACAGCCTCTGGTCTATATTCCTGGCTAACTATTGCACCAATCGCCCCCTTCTGAGCTATCTTGTCAATAAAATCGTGTCCATCAAATCTGTTGCCCTTCAGTGCCACAAACACCATCCCCTTCTTTATCTGTCGTGAATCTGTCGAGATTCCAGTAACAGGAAGATCATGAAACTTCTCAATTGTTAAGCCTATCATTGAAGCTATCTCACCAAGTGTTGAATCCACATCTCACTCCCATTCTCTTTCCAGGATCTGACGAACAACCAATCTATCATCAAAGGGGATCTTTTCATTACCTATCTGCTGGTAGGTCTCATGTCCCTTGCCTGCTATCACTAAAACATCCCCTTGGCCGGATAGTTCAACCCCCCTGATGATCGCATCTCTGCGGTCCACTATCCTCTCCACTCCTTTTTTATTCCCTACACCTCCCATTATGTCATCAATTATTGATTCTGGATCCTCACCTCTCGGATTGTCAGAAGTAACAATAACAATATCTGCAAGGCTCGATGCGATCCTTCCCATCTCTGAACGCTTACCTCTATCTCTATCGCCTCCGCACCCAAAAACAACTATCAATCTGTTTTCTGTAAACTCCCTGACCGATCTCAGGAGATTTTCAACAGCAGAAGGAGTATGAGCATAGTCGACTATTATGTTAAAGCCTCTTCCAGAATCGATCCGCTCCATGCGCCCAGGCACAGAATGAACATCCTCAATGCCGGCCTTAACAGCCTCTTCATCGATTCCAAGCTCAAGTCCCATTACTGCAGCACTGCCACAATTTACTACATTGAATGCTCCTGGAAGATCTGTTTTTATCAAAACATTCCTATCTTTTGAAATCAGGCGAAATGTGTTCTGCCTGTAATCGCCGGATATCCTTTCGATCTTATAATCAAGATCCTTACTATCGATACCATAAGTTATCACTCTTGCCGAAGCATTTTCTATCATGCAGTGCGAAGAAGGATCATCTCCATTTATGACACATACTCCATCAGAGTCAATCTGTCGAAAAAGTAGTGCCTTGCTCTTACAATATTGAGTGAAAGAGTCATGAAAATCGAGATGGTCTCTCGAAAGATTTGTAAATAGACCACCTTTAAATGTCAAATATGCGACTCTCTCCAACACCAGTGCATGCGAAGAGACCTCCATGACTACACTATTTACACCATCATCTCTCATCTCCCTAAGCATTTTGTTCAATATTATTGAATCAGGAGTAGTCCTATCTGCAATCCGCTCCTTCCCTGCCCATCTATACTTAATTGTGCCAATCACTCCTGTCTCATAACCACCACTTTTCAATATCGATTCCATTAGAAGCGACACGGTTGTCTTTCCATTTGTTCCGGTGATACCGATCAGCAGAAGCTCTCCTGATACCTCACCATAAAACCTGTGGGCAACTGCTGCCGCAGCCCTTCTCGAATCATCCACATGCAAAACAGGAACAGCACAATCCGATACATCCTTCTCTGCAATCACGGCTACTGCTCCCCTCCTCAAAGCATCTTTTATATAAAGATGGCCGTCTGTATTGTATCCCTGCACGGCAATAAAAAGATAACCAGGCTTTACAACTCTCGAGTCTGATGCAATTCCAGTAACCCTTATGGTTCCTAGCTCTTCGGAAAGAGAAGGAAATATATCTTTACAAATTTTCTGTAGTGATATCACCTGGAACCGCTCCTCCATTCTGGCTCTTTGCATACTATGTGACAGACCATCCCCCTTTCGATTTTCATGCCCGGCTTAGGATTTTGATCTACAACAACACCTCCACCTTGGATCGTAACCTCGATTCCCCTCGCTGCCAACTTTTTAAGAGCCTGGCGAACACTCAATCCGATGAGATTAGGAAGGCGATCTGGAGAATCGAACTCAACACTCCTCTTGATCCGCTTCTGTTTTTTTGGTGCACTCTCTACGAGGTCTGTAAAAACAAACCTCATCTTATCGGGGCGCCTCTTTTCTCTGATTTGTGGAACCTGTGATTCTGGGAGACCAGAAATTCTTGTAACTATCCTCGAAAAGACTGGTGCAGCAGACTCAGACCCCCAGTAGAGATATCTTGGCTCATCGAGTACTATCACAAGAACAAACCTCGGGGCCTCCACTGGCCAGAAACCAGCAAACGAACAAACATATGCTCCTGGGTAGTATCCCTTGTAACCCGGAATCGATTTCTGAGCTGTTCCTGTCTTGCCAGCAACCCTTATTCCATCCACTGCTGCCTTTTTACCGCTTCCCTCAAGAACAACCCCCTCCAGTATATCTCTCAATTTATAAGCTGTCTGTTGAGAAATTACTCTTCTTATGATCTGACCAGAAAAGGATCTTATCTCCTCTCCTGATTCGTTTGTAATAGACTTTATGATATAAGGCCGCAGCAACAGGCCTCCATTTGCCACAACGGAAATCATACAGGCTATCTGGAGTGTTGTAGCAGAAATCCCCTGACCAAAGGAGACCATTGCAACCATAAAATCGTTCCAGTGGTAAAGCGGCTTCATTATACCCGGACTCTCACCAGGCAGGCTGATGCCCGTCTTGTTGCCAAATCCAAAGTCTCTGGCATATTTGAATAAAACCTTTTTACCCATCCTCGTTCCAATCTTGACAACACCGATGTTTGAGGAATACTCAAGAATCTGGCGCACCGTCAGCCATCCATAACCCTTACCATGATCATGAATTATATGATCTGAAAACTTATATGCTCCATTCTCACAGTGTATGATTGAGTTTGGCTGAAACTTTTTCTCCTCGAGTGCAGCCGCAATTGTCACTATTTTAAATACAGAGCCTGGTTCAAATGGGGTTTGAACCGCTCTGTTTTTTATCAGCGAGTTTATCTCCCTATCCTCACTCTCCGACACAGATGCCATTGCCAGAACCTCACCTGAAAATGGATCCATGAGCACAGCAGAACCGCCTTTTGCACGATGATCTATCACTCCTCTCTTGAGTTCCTCTTCTATTATGATCTGATAAACATCATCAATGGTCAATATCACGTTGTATCCATCTTCAGGCTGATCTACTGGATAGTCGAGGCTGGAGAAATCCCTGTTTAAACCATCTTTCTGGTAGATAGCCCATCCATCCCTTCCTCGCAGGAACCTGTCCATCTTTTGTTCAATACCACCAACTCCCATTCGTTCACCATTCACTATGCCGAGAACAGGCAGAGCAAGATCATGATATGGACGCACCCTCTTCTGCTCCTTCATCAATATCAGGCCTGGAATTTTTGAGTCGATCATTCTGTTCTTTTGGCTCTCTGTAACATCGCTACACAGACGAACAAAGGCCTTTTTATCTTTTCTCTTGAGGATTTTTATATATTGTTCTTTATTCCCATGCAAAATAGTAGCAAGAACGCTTGCTGTAGAGTTTACATCATTAACGCAATTGGGATCTATTGCGAATGAATAACTTGGAAAATCCATTGCAAGAATCTCTCGATTTCGGTCATATATTATTCCACGAGCTGCTGTTAATTTGACCCTCTGCTTATACTGTTTTTCTGCTATTGCTCTCCAGTATGGACCTTTGAGAACCTGAAATGTGAATATCCTAAAGAGAAGAATAAGAATCGATACTCCGAATAACAGTGATAGAATCATTATTCTTCTTCTCTCTCTGCGGCTGACCATCTCTATATGTGATTCAAACATTCCCATCACTTATCCTCAGAAGCTTCTTCCTCCGGCTTATTAAATGGATTAAGACCCGCATATCTAAGTTTTAATGGTCTGTTATAATCATAAGAATCAATCCCCTGCAGGTCCACCTCGAGTGTTGTAATCTTTGATGCAGCCACAAAATCCAGCCCAAGCTTCCTTGCCTCCTTCACAATTCTTGTATAACTTCTCATCCTGTTGACCTCTATCTGCAAATTATCAACCTCAATCTGAAGAACACTCTTTTTATCACGCAGAGTATCAATATCCCTGAGAATAAAATCGATCTGTACCTTTCCCCACATGTATAAAACGATTATTATAAAACCGATAAATCCATAAAAAAGAATTATCGATCTTGTATTATTGGCTCTCTTTTTCCTTCCCTTCATTCTATATATCACGCCTCACATCTGCATTTCTCTGCTGCACGAAGTTTTGCACTCCGTGCCCTTGGATTTCTATCCACTTCCTCCTCAGAGGGACGAACAACTCTTCTCGTCAATATCTTAAAGCAGTATGCGGTCTTAATATATGAAGAATCCCTGCGCATAAACGAAGGATTCTCTCCTCGAAAATACCTCTTTACCAACCTGTCCGACTGCGACTCATAGCTGATCACAACAATCCTCCCATTCATCTTGAGGAGTGGATAGACCATCTCCAACCCATGCCTTAGCTGCTCGTGTTCATCATTCACCTCGATCCTTATCGCCTGAAAGACTCTTGAAAGTGTTTTGATGCGCCATCGAGGCGGCGTAACTCTCATTACTATTTCAGCCAGTGATTTTGTAGTCTCAATCTTCTTTTTTTCTCTCGCTCTTACTATCTCCTTTGCAATTTTATAGGAATTTTTCTCTTCTCCATACTTTTTTAAGATCTCTCTTAGCAACTTCTCTGAATAACTATTAACCACATCGGCTGCACTCTTCGGAGAGTCGGTATCCATTCTCATGTCAAGAGGCCCATCTGTTAGATAGCTGAATCCTCGATCTGGAGTATCCACCTGATAAGAGGATATTCCTAGATCGAGAAAAAGACCATCAATTTTTGTGATCCCCAGATCCGAAAGAATAGAATCGATACTTCCAAAATCACCTCTTACTATCTTGACCCTACTTTTTTCATTTGAAAATATTTCTCTACATTTTAAAACTGCATACTCATCACGATCGATCCCTATTATCCTGCCATTCCGATTCAACCTCTCCAGAACAGCAGCCGCATGTCCTCCCCCTCCCATCATTCCATCTACATAGATTCCAGAAGGATTTGTTAAGAGAAACTCCAGTACCTGCTCTACCAGAACTGGAATATGGAAAATTGCTTCATTTTTGTTCTCATCCACTATGACTCCCTAAAATCTATTACTTTACTGTTCAATCAATCTTTTTTCTTTGAAACATATTCTTCAAATAAATCAGGGTTCCATAGCTGGATTCTTTGGCCAAGACCTACTATTTTTACTTTATTATCGATTTCGGCTTCCTTTAAGTGTTTTTTGGGAACTATTAAACGTCCTTGATTATCACAACGGCAGGATTCAGCATCAGCCATCATTTTAGTAAAGGTTGGCATATTCTCATTTGGAGAGAGAATAGCTCCACACTCCTCTTCCATTTTTTTTGCTATACTCTCGAAAACCTCTGGGGGGAATACATTGAGGCACTTCATGTTTCCTCCGGTAGTCACATAAAAAACAAGTCCATCTGAAGTGCTCGAATCCCTGGTCAATTGACTCCTGTACCTGGCAGGAATATTGACTCTTCCTTTTGAATCAACAGTATATATGCTACTTCCGGAGAAAAAGATCATATTGATTTCCTTAAACTAAATTTTCTTTGATCCCAAATCTACCACATTTAGGGATATATAGGGCAGATAAGGGATATTTAGGGAAATCTAACCACCTAAATAAATGAATAAATTATGTAAAAGTCAAGTAAAAAATGAAAATATTCAAAATTTTATATAAAGAAAATTATTGCATTTAAGAACATGATCTACTAAATTTAAATTATGAAAGATATCGCATCTGAAAACAAACTTCAGACATATTTTATTGAAACATATGGCTGCCAAATGAACCAGTACGACTCTCAAATAGTTGCATCGATTCTGGAGGGGGAAGGATATCGTGCTGCAGACGATCCTGACAATGCAGACTTGATTCTTGTAAACACATGTGCAGTAAGAAGCCATGCAGAAAAAAGAGCATTGGGAAGAATCTCGGTTTTAGGCAGATGGAAAAAGAGCAGTCCAGGTAGAAAGTTGGGTGTAATAGGATGCATGGCTCAACAATTAGGCAAAAGACTATTCGAAACAAATCCATTCATAGATTTTATTGTCGGGCCTGACCAGTATAAAAATCTTCCTGAACTCATATCAAACGAAAAGGCTAAAGAAGCAGTCAGCTTAAACCACACAGAAACTTACGGTTCAATAAAACCAATAAGACAAAAAACAATCTCTGGCTATGTTACTATATCAAGAGGATGTAATAATTTCTGTTCATACTGTGTTGTTCCTTTTACCAGAGGTCGCGAGAGAAGTCGCCCTGCTCAGGAAATTCTTTCAGAAATTGAAGAAATGGTAGAGCAAGGATTTAAGGAAGTAATTCTACTCGGACAGAACGTGAATTCATATAATGACGGAAATGTCGACTTTCCGACTCTTTTACGACTTTGCACCTCGATCGACGGGCTATTAAGGATTAGATTCATGACCTCACATCCTAAGGATCTTTCAGATAGACTGATCGAGACTGTGGCATCAGAAGAGAAGATTTGCAACCACATTCATCTTCCAGTACAATCCGGTTCTAATAGAATTCTGGAAATGATGAATCGTAAATATACAAGAGAACACTATATTGATCTTGTTGAAAAAATAAGGAATGCTATTCCTGATATTGGAATTACGACCGATATCATGGTCGGATTTCCTGGCGAAACAGAAAATGATTTCGATCAAACCTACAACTTAATGAAAGAGATCGAATTCGATGATGCATATACCTACCGCTATTCAATGCGCCCTCAAACAAAGGCCGCCAAAATGAAAGACCAGATTCCAGAGGAGATTAAACTCAGACGATTGGATAAAATCATAACACTTCAGAGAAAAATAACTCTTAAGAAAAAGCTAAGCATGATCGGAAAAAAATATGAGGTTCTTCCAGAAAGGCCAAGCAAGCAATCACAAAAGGAGTGGTTGGGAAAAACGAGTTCAGACCATGTAGTAATTTTTCCTATGGATCACATAGTTTGTGGTCAGCCCGTCAATGTATTAATAAAGGAGTGTACTGGTGCTACTCTGCGAGGGGCTGCAGTGAGGGATTAAAATCTTTCAATAGAAATGGAGGTTATCATGTGGATATTCAGATGGGTTCTAATAGCACTTCTAATTTTAGTCATTCTTGGTTTTGCCCTTCAGAATCAGAAACAGACAGTTTCTGTAAGAATACTTAACTGGGAATCTCCAGTACTTCCCCTCTATTTTTTCTTATATATGGCATTTGGAGCAGGCATTTTTTTCTGGGTTTTAGTCACAACTCTGAATACGATAAAACTCAAGGGAGAAATAATGAAGTTGAACCGTGAAAATAGAAAAATAAAGGATGAATTGAACCGTCTCCGCAATGCCAATATCGAAGAGGATGAAGAACCACCCGAAACAACAAAGAATGATGAAGAGACAAAAGTGGAATAAACAGAACAGAGGATAAAATGACATACTATGTTGTAATTGGTGCTGCTGCAGTTGTCATATTTTTGCTGACCGCTGTTATATTCGTCAGGAGAAGAAAAAGAGCCATAAAAAAGACTCCGTATGTAGATGCACTTCATCTGCTTCTTGAAGGGAAAAACGACGATGCTCTTGAACAGCTAAAACGTGTAATTAAACACGATACTGAAAATATAATGGCATATATCAAACTTGGTGATATACTGAGAGAAAAAGGCTTGGCCTCAAAAGCTGCAAAGATACATAAAAACCTCCTGGTAAGAAGCGATGTAAAAGAAGGGCAGAAAAATGTAGTCCTTTACCATCTAACTCTAGATTATCAACACTCCGGAAATTTAAAGAAAGCAATCGAGAGTGCAGAAGAGTTGGTGCATCGAAATAAGAAAAATATAGAGTATCAGAAACTCCTGTTATCACTTTATGAAAAAAATGGTCAGTGGGACAAGGCCTTCTTTCAACGTCAATCTATCAGAAGATGGCTTAAAAGAGAGGATCAGGATGTTCTTGCTCTTTACAAGGTATTCACAGGACTGGATCTCGTTAAAGAAGGAGCAGAAAAAGAGGCGAGAATCAGGTTCAGAGAAGCTGTTAAATTAAACAAGGGATGTATTCCTGCATATCTTTACTGGGGCGACTCTTACAGGAGAGAAAACCGCAATGAGGATGCCTGCAGAATTTATAAAGAGTTTACAATTAAAAATCCTGACTGGGCACATCTTGTGTTTGAGCGGTTGAGCAGTGTGCTATTTGACCTCGGCAGATATGGAGAGATGGAAAATATCTATAAGCAGGTCATTCAAAAAAACAGTAACAGTCCACATGCATATGTTAAACTAGCAGAATTATATAGAAAACAGTCCATGCTAAAGGAAGCCGTAGAACTTTGCCAAAAAGTACTGGCCAATCATCCCGATTTCTCTGACGCCCGCTATCTTTATATCGATATACTGAAACAAATGGGCGAAAGGGATAGAGCACTAGAGGAGTCATTAAAAATATTAGAAAAAGACATTCAAAAAGAAAAACTATTCCACTGCAGCAGATGTGGCTATGAATCAAAGGAGCCACTCTGGTTGTGTCCAGAGTGTCAGGAGTGGAACACATTCTTAAAAGAAAAAGAATGAGAAAAAAAACTATATTATTATTCACACTCTGCGGAGCGCTTCTCTATTTTCAAAACAGTTCAAAGATCATGAACCTTATAAAGGATGGTTATGTCAGGCAAGCGCGAGAACTCTTGATCCAGAGTGATGCAAACAACAGAAATCCGGGTGACATTATGTTTCTGCAGGGTTTGCTCACTGCAGACGGTGATTCTGCATTGGTATTATTCAAAAAACTAATCCAGCTATATCCAGAAAATAAATTCTGTGACGATGCACTCTACCGCATCGCACAGCTAAAATATGCTCAAGGACTCTATAAAAATGCAATGAGCAAATTTTCCCTAATAATCAAGAATTACCCAGGCTCACAACTGCTTCCCAGATGCTATTATTGGTTAGGAATGTGCCACATGGCCATGGGGAGACAGGACTCTGCTGCATATAATTTCAAACTCGTTATCAACAGATTCCCTGATTCAGAAATCTCAAAACAGATAAGATATGATATATACATGCTTGAAGGTAAAGGAAAATCAGAGGATGTCGAAGATAATAGATTCCCAAAAATCTACTATTCGGTACAAGTGGCTGCATTTACAAGACAGAGCAATGCACTCTTGAGAAAACAATTTTTTGAAAGCAGGGGCTATCGTGTGCGGTTGGAATCAAAAATTAAAAATGGAAAATTCTTCTATCTGGTATGGATAGGCGATCCATTTGAAAAATGGGAAGATGCTCGCCGATTTGGTGAACAGCTTAAAAAACGTTTCGGCATAAGCTATACAATAGTTTCGCACTGATAATACAGAAAGGAGCAGGCAATGTTAAGAAAAAAATCTCAAATAGTTGCAATATTACTATATCTCGTCTCCACTCTATTCATAAGCTGCACATCCTTTAAATTAACAAATTCAGGATGGACAGTCAAACCAGATATTAAAAGTGAGACTTTTACGATCCTTCATAAAGATCTGGGCGCAATTTTAACCGATGCACACCTATATATCAAAAATGGAAAAAACCTGATTCCTCTTAAAAACTGGAAAGTCAGCAAAGAAGACAACAGCCTCAAAATATTAGCCTCATCCTCTTCTAAAGAGACAACCTGGAAAATTCAAATATTGAAAGATAAGGTAAAAATCGAGTGTTCTGATGAGGCAGGATTAATAAGAGGTAGTGTGGCCGCACAAGAAGATCGAATACCGGCTCGAATGGAAAACCAGGATAATGGTATAATGTATACATCTCTCGGTCTAGTTTCTGCACTCAATATCCACAATCTTTTCGACATCAAGACCGACATCATGATACAATTCCCTGAAGATGCACGACTCAGAAGAAACCCTGAGGATAATAGAATAATGGATCTTACAATGGTTGTAGCAAATGGAATAGAGATCTCATTAATCTTTGATTATTATATCACAAGGCTCGGCCTTAAATATTACAAACCAAAACCCGATAGATTTCGAACTGCACCAACCGGCTGGTGCAGCTGGTATTGCTATTATATGGGAACAACCGAAAAAGATATGATCGAAGAAACAGATGCACTTGCAAAACATTTAAAACCCTTCGGCCTGGAGTATGTCCAGCTTGATGCCTGCTATACGAGAGGAGAAGATGCCAATTATTTAGAGTGGAATAAAAAGGCCTTCCCGAGAGGAGGGAAATGGCTATTTCAATATATTAAAGGAAAAGGCCTTAAGCCAGGTCTCTGGGTGAATATTTATGGATCAAACTATGCAAAGGCAGAATGTGCTGATAAATATCCCGAGAACTATTATCTCAGGGATAAAAACGGAAAACTATCAGGCGCATGCTGTACAGCAGACGAAACAGTCGTCAGACTCGACTACACAAATCCAGATGTAATAGAGAATCACCTCAAGCCGATGTTTCGCATATTCAAGGATCAGTGGGGACTGGAGTATTTAAAAGATGCTGGCTGGGGAACATGGATGGATTACTATGAAGCAAACCGATCAAATGCATATGATTCAACTCAGAGTAGCCGGGATGTTTATGTAAAGGCTCAGAAAGCTCTCAGGGAAACCCTTGGGGATGATGTTTTCATCAATGGATGTGCAATGCATGAGGTTGGACTCTGTTTTGGTATATTTGATGGATCAAGAATAGGCGGTGATGATAAGGCTACATGGTATCCCGAGCATAAAAGAGGAATGTCCATGCAGACGTTTTTCAACTCTCTCTTTGGTGGCAACTATCTTAATAACATAGTGTGGTTCTCTGATCCTGATGTTGTCATGGTGAGAAATCCTCTGACAATAGAGGAAGCAAAGACGATAGTTACTTCCATAGCCCTGACAGGGCAGCTCTACATGGCAAGCGATTTCATGGCAAGACTTCCAGAAAAAAGACTGAAGCTGTATCAAAAAACAATGCCGACTACACCAATAGTTCCGATAGATCTCTATCCTTATAAGATTAAAAATAACAAGAGAAATGGAGTTGTATGGTGCTGTCCACAGCTAAAGGAATATCCAAAAGCAATAGATCTGAAGGTTAATGCAATATCTGGATCGTACGATGTTGTTGCACTGTTCAACTGGAATGATAGATACAGTACTAAATCAATAAACATAGAAGAGCTCGGGTTGAACAAGAGAAATAGTTATCTGGCATTCGATTTCTGGGATCAAAGATTGAAACAGATCACTAACGAACAGATAAAGGTAAAGATTCCTCCTCATGGAACAAAGGTCTACATAATTCGTCAACTTCTTAAAAGACCACAGCTCATTGCCACATCGCGTCATATAACATGTGCAGTGAGTATCAAGAATCTAGAATGGAATTCAGAAAAAGCCATACTGAATGGAAATTCTGAAATAATCGAAAAATCACCATACTCAATATTTATCCATGTTCCGGAGGGATGGAAGCTGACCAATATCGAAAGCGATATCGAATACTTGTTTCACAGGATAAAGGATCAAATACTGGAAGTTAAATTCAGCGGTGATCTCACTTTTGAGGGGCAAACAAGCTTCAACTGGTCGATTTCTTTCGAAAAAAACTCTTAAACATTTTTAAATGAGAAGATGAAAAAGCTCTTATTATATTGTTTTATATTATATTCTATCTCTTCGTCTCTATATTCTGAGATTCGACTGAGTGTAAAAAATGAGGTATTTAACTTTGGAACAATCGTTGAAGGAATAAATGTTCCGGTATTTTTTGAGATCATAAATTCGGGTACCGAGACTGTACATATTGAACAAATCCGTACATTCTCCTCGTGTGTCGAGACACACCCCATAGAAAAAAAGAAGCTCAAACCTGGTGAAAATCTAAGGCTCGACTACATATTAGAAAGTCTTGGCTATGGAGGTGTCTTAATCAATAAAAAAATTGAACTATACTATAAGGGGTCAAATAAACCATTAGTATTAAGGGTAAAGGGAAGCGTACTACCATTAAAACCGTATCAGGCTCCACTCGGCGAAATGACATATAACTTCTTCATACTAATAGATGTAAGATCACCCAAACTCTTCAGGAAAGAACACATAATAGGTGCAATTAATATTCCATCTGAAACGATCTTTGAATGGATTGAGAGATTCTCAAACAGTCTGTCAGAGGATATGATAATCTATCTCTATTCCGACGATACAGCTGAAAGCACAAGGATTGCAAAGCTTCTTCATAAAAAGGGATATAAACAATTCATCAGTCTTGTGGGCGGCCTTAACGAATGGAAGAAACTCCACGGCTCAAAATGGATCATATCCGGCAACCGCTGAGTGTGAACAAATATATCTTTTCTGCCATACTCATACTCACATTTTACTCATTTATTCCACTATCGGGTGCAGAGCTTATCTATTTTTATGAAAAAGGATGTCCAAGATGCGCCCAGATCGACAACTTCCTGAAAAAACGCATTATACCAAATTATCATATCGAAATACGCCGCTTTGAGATACATGAGGCCCAAAATGCCCTGCTTCTCAACAGACTGGCAGAAGTGTTTGGCTCCAAAGAGATCCTGAAAAAGGGAACACCTGCAATCTTTATTGGGAACAGAGCATTTCGTGGCCACAGCCGTACTGTTCAGAGAAAAATAGAACAGGCAGTAAGATGGGCGGTACGAAATAATCCACCATCTTCATTCACATATCTTGAGAAAACAGAAACAGCAAAGGGACTGGAGAGGAAGATCTCTCTTACTGCAGTCATCGGAGCAGCGGCCGTGGATTCAATAAATCCATGCGCCTTTGCAGTTCTAACACTTCTTCTCAGCACTATTCTTATATCTTCTAACAAAAGCGTAAAAAGAGTTGTAGCCGCAGGGTTTGCGTTCAGCACAGCATGCTTCATTTCATACTTTTTGATGGGTGTTGGCCTATTTTCAGCATTTAACATATCGGGCATTCAGACCTATATTTTTTCGGCAGTAGCATTTCTATCGATTGTTCTGGGATTCTGGAATGTTAAGGATACATTCTGGCCCGGCAGGTTTGTATATCAGGTTCCAAGACCATGGCAGATCAGAATGCGAAAGATAGCCTCTAAGATACATTCTGTACCAGGTGCATTTGGATCCGGCATACTCATAAGTTTCTTCCTGCTTCCCTGTACATCTGGACCATATATAGTGATCATCGGGATGCTCGGCAGTACTGCTACACGAATATCCGCATTACTCTTGCTTGTTCTTTACAATTTAATCTTCATCTTACCTTTCATAATAATAACCCTTGCAGTAGCATTTGGAATTACCACAACAGAGAAAATCGAAAAGTGGCGACACATCAACATGCCCAAGTTCAACCTTATAACAGGAATCTTTTTGATTATCCTTGGAATTTCCATGATCGTACTTTTAATAACAGGTGTGATATAAACAGGATCTTAAAAATCGTACAAGCATCTTAGTTCTGCCATCTCGATTCTGTCACTGCTCTTTTTTTTCAAAAGAATAAATAAAAAAACTTGACAATAAATTAAAAAAATTTTAAATTTATTTAGATAATATTAGAACCTTTTTTAATTACTATTTATAACTAATTAATCCCATTAATTAACAAAGCTGCGCTGCCTGCCCTCTAATGTTTATAAAAGATGTAGAAAAAACAATCAAATAATTATATTTGTAATTGATATGGCAAAGCCACGAATGAATCTAACAGGAATTAAAATTTCTTGCACAGCATGGACTTCAATTATTTTTATAATTGCAAAGAGCTTATCACAAAAACAATCCCTTTTAGGGAAATTTCAGAGGATTGCGTCTATTATAACTTAACAGGCATTTACAGTAGGAAAAAGTCATTATGACATGACACAATTATTTTAGAGGGATAAAGGATGTTTTCAAAGAGATGTTATTCATTTATCCTTTGTTTATTTTTATTTTCTTTATTATTCACATTTTGCACTTGCCAGCACACCACAAAACCAGATAAGAATGAA
>Ga0190360_1000340_pt1 | contig 26480 bp, 27 predicted proteins | sample 48721834_MG_FD_161271 | JGI IMG/M metagenome (GOLD analysis project Ga0190360, IMG submission 161271) | Hydrothermal vent microbial mat bacterial communities from Southern Trench, Guaymas Basin, Mexico - 4872-18-3-4_MG | ecosystem: Environmental > Aquatic > Marine > Hydrothermal vents >...
AACCAAAGACGAAGAACTGAGAAAGATCATTGACTCTGAGATTTCCCCTGAAAGGTTTTTTTCACAATTCCTGTTCACGTACACAAATCCATCTCAAGGGCTTCTCGAGCGTCGAAGGTATATCTCCTCACTTTCTGAGACCCTAAATGGTGGCATTGAGCAACTACAGATGTTCGAGAGGTATGCTTACCGTGTTCCAGAGGAATACAGAGAGGACTACGTAGAATTTATTCGCAACTCACGTCGTGTAATGACAGACTTAATTTCAGCAGTTACTCCCTACAAAGCAGGGGTCTCCCCGATTCTTGAGGAAGAGGAGATAACACAGCTTGCTGACATCTTGAACAGCAACTTGAAACAACTTTCCATAGAATCTCTACCTCAAGAGATAGCTGAGAATCCTGTTGTTAAGCTCTATAGCCAGCGAATTTTTGATCCGGCTGAAAGATCTTTAGGTATTATAAATACTTATCAAAAGGTTTTCAGCTTTTTCAAATCTATCCAGACAGAGAAACCGGATATTTATGAAATCAAGTTCAGGTTTCCAAGCAAAGAGGAACGTATACAAAAAATAGAGAAAGCGTTCGCGGAATTAGATCTTGACAGCTCAGTTCGAGACATTGTTTTCCAGAAGCTACAGGAGGACTCAGAAAATCTTCCTGAAAGAATTGAGGTATATCTTGATGAAGACATTTTGAATCAATTCGGAGCTAAGATAAGTGCTGAAAACAAAAGAGTTTATCTTTCTCAAGTAAAGCAGAATGTGGCTTCACTCATGAATGCACTTGCCAATCTTGATGTTGATCTCTCTGTGCTTCTTGAATCCATTGATAGTACCACCGACTTTTTCTCTCTTCTAAAGGGTTTCAGCGAAGAGAGCCAAGCAATCAACGTGGTCTTGAGCAAACTGAGAACTTCCTCGTCTTCCATGAAAGAAAGCGACTTTATTGAATTCATGAGAACTATCTGCTCAATGATATCAGACGTTGCTTCTATACGAAAAGCGTATGCCAAGGCGAGCAGTTCCATGGTCGTACTGCAGGCTCCATTTTTTGTCAAAGAACTGAACATGAAACAAGGGCAAAACATCGACATAACCTTGGACAACGTGGATCCCGTGTATCTGGAAGATGAGAATTACACACTTAAAGCATCTTTCAGTCCTGTAGAAATTCTGGCCAACATCTTTCAAAACTATGCTCTTGCATGGAAGAGTGCTCCATTTGCACGTTACTATTTGAACACAGCCTTTGTTGCCACAGCAACCACAGTGCTTGAAGTCATCATTGCTTCCATGGCTGCGTATGCTTTTTCGTTCATGAGATTTCCAGCTCGAAATGCCGTTTTTGGACTCTTTTTGGCTACGATGATGATTCCAGGGGAAGTTCTGCTGGTTCCAAACTTCATCACTGTTACGAAGCTTGGATGGATAGATACTTACTATGCCTTGATTGTGCCATGGATTGTGAGCGTTTTTGCAATATTCTTGATAAGACAGCACTTTCTAACTTTGCCATCGGAACTCAGGGACGCGGCGTATCTCGATGGATGTTCTCACTGGCGTTTTTTGTGGACCATTGTCGCTCCGCTTTCGAAGCCTGTTATAGTAACTGGCGCTTTGCTCAAATTTGTGGGTAGCTGGAATGCCTTCCTGTGGGTTTTAATAGTTACGAACAAGGATCAGTACAGAACTCTTCCTGTAGGATTACAAAATTTCAGCTCGGAAGTGGGAACGGTATATAATCAACTCATGGCAGCGGCCACATTTTCGATTCTTCCTATTCTCATTTTGTTTCTCTTCACGCAGAAATACTTCATTCGCGGTATAGCACGTACCGGAATAAAGTGAAGTGAGAAATTTAATGGCAAAAAGGGGCTTTTTTGTTAGAAGAAAGCGAAAAATCAAGAACAAAAAATTTATGGGATTGTGGATATTTGCTCTAATGCTTGCAACAGCGCTTTTCGCTGTCTGGGGTTTTACAGTGTTGCGCTATCGTGAAACCCTTGCGAGGAACATTGAACTCAAAGCTCAGTATGAAGAGCTTGCCAGAAAAATTGAAGAGGAAAGACGAATCAATGAGGATCTCATTCAGAGAAGCAGAGAGGGGATAAGTCCATACTATGGTCATAGTGACAACTTCTCACAATCCTTCTAAATACCAGGTTGACAGGGCGTCTGCGCTGGCTAAGGATCTGAAAATCCCCTATGTTAACAGAAAGGATCTGAAAAGCACTGATCTGGAACGATTCGAATACTATTACGTTGTAGAAAAGGGGAGAATCACTGTTAAACTCAGGAACACAACTCTGTTTTTTCATCCATCCACGGCAAAAGTTCGAATGCGAAACATCAAGAACGGATTCAAAGATTATCTCATTGAAGCTTTGAAACTCAACGGTAAAGAGCTGATTCTGGATACGACATTTGGCCTCGGCTCAGAAGCCATACTTATGGCTGCTTTTCTCTCTGAAGGAAAGGTTATAGGTACAGAGGCATCCACGCCCATTTATGTCGTCGTTTCGCATGGTCTGAAAGAATACAGAGCGAAAGAAGAATGGGTGAACAACGCGATAAGAAAAATAGAGGTGTATAATGACAATTTCAGAAGTTTCATTTTTCGTCAGGAGTCTGAATCGTTTGACATAGTTTACTGCGATCCAATGTTCGAGAATCCTGTTTACAAGTCATCATCTATGAATCCACTCAGGCCATTTGCGCTTTATGAGACACTGAATGAGGAGGATATTGACCAAATGCTTCGAGTAGCACGTAAGAAGCTTGTGTTGAAGGCGCATGGAAAAGATTCGCTTTTTGATCGAATAAAACCTGATATTGTCATGGGTAGCAGGAAGAGCGGAGTTCTTTATGGAGTGATCTTCAAGCAATGATCATGTTAGTTGGACCAACAGCCGTTGGAAAGACACAGTTGGCTGTTGGGATCGCCGAAAAGCTCAAAGCACAGATCATTTCTGTAGACTCTCGCCAAATTTACAAATACATGGACATAGGCACTGCAAAACCTTCATTAGAGGAGCGAAAAAGGGTAAAGCATCATCTGATTGATTTCGTTGAACCAAACAAAGATTACAACGCCTATCTTTTTGTGAGAGATGTAATTAGGGTGATGAGTTCTTTGAGGGATACTCCTGTTTTGTTTGTTGGTGGCAGTGGACTGTATGTTGATGCCCTCACAAAGGGAATTCTTGAGGGAGTTCCCGCTGACAAAGATCTTCGACAAAGACTTCAAAGAATGGAAACTGAAGAACCCGGAATTCTTCGTAAGAAGCTTCTTGAAGTTGACCCCGAATCTGCCAGGAGGATTCATCCCAACGATTTGAAGAGAACTGTAAGAGCTCTTGAGGTGTGGTACAAAACCCACAAGAGGATTTCAGATCTTCAGAAAAGAGTTAAACCTGTGGCTCATTTTAAACTGATATATTTGCTCAGAGATAGAGATGAGTTGTATGATAGAATTAATAGAAGAGTAGATTTCATGCTTAAAAGAGGTTTAGTTGAGGAGGTCGAATCTATATTAAAGCGTGGATACAGTGAGGATCTAAATTCTCTTAAAACCATTGGATATCAGGAAACGATAAGTTATTTAAAGGGGAAAATCAGCTACGCAGAAATGGTGGAACTCATAAAGAGGAACACCCGCCATTTTGCCCGCAGGCAAATTATGTGGTTCAACAGGTATTCAGATGCAGTCCGAGCTAACCTCTCAGAATGTGGTTGCAGTGAAGTCACAAATATGGTTGAAAAATATATGAACAAAAAAGCTTGTTAATGGGGGGTTTTTACGTGTCTGAGAAATTCAATCTTCAGGATCGTTTTTTGAACAGCCTTAGAGTTTCCAAGACAGAGGTGAAAGTCTATCTGGTGAATGGTTTTCAAACTAAAGGAATTATCAGATCTTTCGACAGTTACACGATACTTCTGGAAAATGGTAATCAACAGAATCTCATTTATAAACATGCCATTAGTACGATAATGCCAGCGTCTTTTGTCTACCTGGTTAAAAGAGAAGAGGAGGAGAGCTCTTCTGAAACCCGTTCGGAGTGAAGTGGCAACGAAAGCCATAATTGTGACGACCGGTTACCTCGATTCCTCAGTTGAGGAGCTCCAAAGTTTACTCGCCACATTGGGTGTAACTGTAAGCGAAGTTCTTTGGCAAGGCAGGAGAAAGCCTGATCGAAAATACTATCTTGGCAAGGGAAAAATGGAGACCTTAGCGAAATTGATAGATCTTACTGAGTCGAACCTCGTGGTTGTCAACGACGAGATAACTTCTGCTCAAGCAAAGAAGATGGAAGAATTGCTGAAGGTTCCCATTAAGGATAGAACCCAGGTGGTGCTCGACATTTTTGCGCGACACGCATTCACGGAAGATGGAAAAATACAAGTTGAGCTTGCCAGACTTCAGTATGAACTTCCAAGATTGATTGGTAGAGGCAAGGAAATGTCCAGACTTGGTGGTGGTACAGGCACCAGAGGTCCGGGAGAGCAAAGACTGGAAGAACAGAGAAGACGAATTAAGAAGAGAATCAGTGTTCTGAGAAAAAACCTTGACAAGATTGAAAAGGAAAGAGCTATACAGAGAAATTTGAGAAACAAAGTGGGCCTACCTTCTGTTGCTGTCGCGGGGTATACGAATGCAGGCAAATCATCTTTGGTTAACGTGTTGAGCGGATCTCAAGTGCACGTTGAAGATGAACCTTTTGCAACTCTTTCCCCAGCTATCAGAAGAGTGAAATTGCCGATGGGACGAGTAATACTCATCAAAGACACAGTTGGTTTCATTAGAAATGTTCCACACACTGTTGTTGAAGCCTTCAAATCCACCCTCGAGGAGATAACCACGTGTGATCTTGTGCTCTTAGTAATGGATGCATCAGATGTGGATATATCTTCAAAAATGAAGGCTTGCCTCGATGTACTGTCTGAAATTGGTGCATCTGATATTCGCAGAATTCTTGTTTTCAACAAGGTCGACTTGTGCTCATCTTCAAGATTAAGAGCGCTTTCAGATGCTTTCCCTGAAGCGGTGTTTATATCATGTAAGAGTGGTTATGGAATAGACTTTCTTCTCGCCAGAATCCAGAACACGGTATTGGCTAATGAAGATCAGATCGAACTGCGTGTTGTTCCAGATAAGCTTTCCATCCTTGAAAGTCATAAAGAAAAAGTTTCCATGAATATTGAAGGCTTCGAAGAAGGTTTGTTCATTGTTAAAGTTAAGGGCAAAAAATGGTTGATAGAGCATATACTGAGCCAATTAGATGGAGGGATGAAAAAGTGAAACGTGTTCTCGTGATAGCTGTAATAGCTGTTCTGGCTTACCTTGGCTTTTCATTTGAGTTGCCGGTCAGCGATACCCAGGTCATCACTTCGAGTTTTGGAGAGTTCAGAGGCACCGGAAACAGAGGCCCTCATTTTCATCTGGGAATTGATCTGTCCACACGAATGTCGAGTGGCATTCCAATAAAGGCTGCCGCGGGCGGTTGGCTTGTGAGAATAGAAATAGATGATGACGATATCTACGGAAATGTGGTGGTTTTAGAGCATCCTGAAGGTTTCAGGTCTCTCTATGCGCACCTTAGTGCTTTTTCTGAAAAACTGTCGAGCATTGTGGACTCCGCGCAAAGAGAATTCGGAAAGAACCGTATCATTCTTGAGTTTCCAGCGGGAGAAATTGAATTTCAAGCAGGTGAAGTCGTGGGTTATTCGGGACAAACAGGAGAGGCGGCTCAACCGCATTGTCATTTTGAGATTAGGAACAAAGATGAAACCTGTTGTTATGACCCCGTAGACTACATATCCGTGCCGCGTCCAGATAACGCTGAATTCGTAGTAAAGGGTTTAATGATTGAATCTGAAAAGTACACCTATAGAGAAGGCGAAACCTACACGTACACCGGTGAATTTCCAAGGATCATGATCAATGCTGTAACTGCTATTAACAGAAATGTCATAGGTTTAAAAGAAATAAAGCTATACTTTGACAACGCACTGGTGTATCATATAAGCTTTGAAGAGATACCTCTTGAAGAATTCAATAACGTGTGGAGTGTTTACAGCAGAGAATCTGTGGCAAATGGCTATCAGTACTCCGCCTGGTATAAGCTTTACCCGGACGGAAGCTCGAAAGTAATAAAGGAAAATGCATTTCCCGAGATGGGAGAAACGCCGTCACGGATTAACGTATTGATTGAATGCATAGATCAATGGCAGGAAGTTCATCCAGTGCAATTTGTTCTGGAAAGAAGGTAGGCAAATGTTTTGGAAGCGAAAGAAGAAAAAAGTTGATCTTGCTTCCAACCCTTTCTACAAGGAAGGGTCTTTGTTCGTTGTTTACATGAAATGCGATAAGTGTGGTGAATATTTTCGAAGTCATCTCAGAAGGGGTTACGATTTTCTGAATGATTACGATAACCCAGCCGCACCGTATAAAATAGAGAAGCTTTATGTTGGTTCCAAATGTCCGAACAAGATACATCTCACCGCTACTTTCAGCGGAACCTACAAAGTTAAATCAGTTTCTATTGATGGAGGTATCTTCGTGACAAAGGAGGAGTATGAGGAGTTTTCACAAAAAAAGGAGGATGAGAAATGAAAAGGCTTTTTACCAGTGAAAGCGTTACTGAAGGCCATCCAGATAAGGTTGCAGATCAAATATCAGATGCGATCCTCGACGCAATATTAGAACAAGATAAGGACTCCCGCGTCGCTGTCGAAGTTCTCGTGACCACTGGGCTCGCTGTTGTTGCAGGAGAGGTTAGCACATCGGCTTACGTTGATGTTCATGACATTGTACGTAAGACGATATTAGATATAGGCTATACACGTGCCAAGTACGGTTTTGATGGAGAAACCTGTGGTGTAATGACTTCCATTCACAGTCAGTCCCCCGATATAGCGATAGGAGTGGACAACGCCCTGGAAGCGCGTGAGCTTGAAAATTCAGGTGACGAGTTCAACCGAGTCGGTGCAGGAGATCAAGGGATGATGTTTGGATATGCCACGAATGAAACGCCTGAATACATGCCACTACCAATAGTTCTTGCTCACAAACTCGCTGAGCGAGTTGCGCGGGTTCGGAAAAGCAAAACTTTGCCGTACTTAAGACCTGATGGAAAGACTCAGGTGACCATAGAATATGATGAAAACTGGAAACCAGTAGGTATCGACACAATTGTCCTTTCAGTTCAGCACGATCCTTCTATAACGGCGGATGAGTTGAAAAAAGCTTTAATCGAGAATGTCGTTAACCCGGTAGTTGGAAATGATTACGATTTGTCCAATACAAATATATTTGTAAATCCAACCGGCAAGTTCGTGTTGGGAGGACCTTCGGCAGATACGGGTTTGACAGGAAGAAAAATCGTGGTGGACACATATGGAGGTTGGATTCCCCACGGCGGAGGTGCGTTCAGCGGGAAGGATCCAACAAAGGTTGACAGATCAGCCCACTATATGGCGAGATATGTTGCCAAGAACATTGTGGCAGCGGGGCTTGCCGATAAATTCATGATACAGGTGGCTTACGCAATTGGAAAGGCGAAGCCAGTTTCGATCATGATAGATTCTTTTGGAACTGCCAGGGTTGATGAAAAGAAGTTAAAGGATGTCATAAGTGAGGTTTTCGATTTTAGACCTCTGGCGATAATTGAAAAGCTGAATCTCAGAAGGCCTATTTACAGGAAGACAGCGGCTTATGGTCACTTTGGCAGGAACGATTCTGACTTTACGTGGGAAAGATTAGATATGGTTGATGAACTAAAGAAAATATTTGGAACATGAAGGGAGGACGAAATCGCTTATGGCTAAAAGCAAATCAACAATCAAGAGAGCAGAGCAAGCGCTGAGAAAAAGACGGGTAAATCGATCGTACAAGACGCGCATGAAGAAAGCTATAAAAAAGGTAATTTTGGCAGCAAAATCGGGAGAATCTGATGAGGAACTCTCTGAAATGGTAAGGGAGGCGCAGGCACTTATAGATAAAGCGGCTTCCAAGGGGGTAATTCACAAAAATCAAGCGGCGAGAAGAAAATCGCGCTTGGTCAAGGCAGTCAAGGTAATTAATTCAAAAGCATAACAGTGTTGTGACTCGGTTATTTCAAAGTGTAAATTCTACTTGAAGAAAGTCTATATATTGCAGTGTCAGTTGTTGTCGCCTTTCTATTGGTAACACGTGTCTCTTGTCAAGAGACACGTGTTTCTTGCTGTGATAAAATAATTTTGTGGTGTTTGAAAGGAGAAGGAATGTTGTATGAGAATGTCTTGGGTGAGGTTCTCTGTATTTCTCGCAGTTCTGTTTTCTGGATCCGTTGTTGCCTATTTTAGCTCCCAGACATGGATCGCGGTGGTGTGGTATGTGGCACTGTTTTTGGTGAGTTTCGCTTTTGTGAAGAAGGAAGATGTTCGAGCAGGGGCCTTTTTCACGTCGGTACTGAGGAATGCCCTTAAGGGGTTTAAACTGTTTCCGATCTTCTATGTGTTGATAATGGCAACGAATTTGTTGTTTCCTTCGAGCACTATCTCAGTTCAAGAAGTACCCCTGAATTTTGTCACTGTCGTTGTTTTAATTCTCATTGCCCCTGTTGTTGAAGAAATCGCGTTCAGGGGTTATGCTCAAAGTTTCTTCAGAAATCGATTTCACGTGAATGTAACTATACTAATAAGTGCAACTTTCTTTGCATTCTTTCATTCATTTGAGGTTTTTCCACAGATATTTGTCATGGCACTTTTTCTCAGTATTTTGAGGGAAACTACGGGATCATTGATACCAGGAATAGTGATTCACAGTCTAAATAATGTACTGGCACTTGTCATAACAGCTCTCACTTGAGGAGGTGATTTGTGTGTTTGATAGATTTTCAGAAAGGTCAGCACAGATTTTTGTTGATGCTCAAAATGAGGCGAAAGAACTTGGGCATTCATATGTTGGAACAGAGCACATACTTCTCTCTATCCTAAAACAAGAGATGCCCGCTGTCGAGGACTTTGCGGAACTTGGGATTACTTACTCTCGCATCAAGAGTGAGATAGTTAGCATGGTAGGAATGGGAATTCGTGGATATGTGAATTCCCCTCAAATGACGCCAAGGGCAAAGCGAGTTATCGAGCTCGCTTATGAAGAAGCAAAACTTCTCGGAAGCGATAGAATTCAACCAGAACACATACTTCTGGGAATCCTCAGAGAGGGAGAAGGTATAGCAGTTCATGTGCTGAGAAAACTCGGTGTGGACTTTGGTACTATTCGAAAGATTATTGTGAATACTGTGTCGCCAAACTCAACGCAAAGCGAGAAGAACCGAGCTGTGGAAAGCACGTCTACAAAGCAGCTTGATGGTTTTGGTTTCGACCTAACTGACATGGCGGCGAAAAACGAGCTCGATCCTGTCATCGGAAGAGAAGATGAAATCAATCGTTTAATGCAAATTCTGGTGAGGCGCAAGAAAAACAACCCTGTTCTGATAGGAGAACCTGGTATAGGTAAAACAGCTATTGTTGAAGGCTTGGCACAGCGCATAGTTGCTGGAGAAGTTCCTGAGCCTCTTAAGAGAAAGACAATTTTTGCCCTTGATGTGGCCGCTCTTGTTGCTGGCACAAAATATAGAGGAGAATTTGAAAAGCGGATGAAGAAGCTTCTTCAGATAGTCACGAGAGATTCAAATATGATACTGTTTATCGACGAGATACACACAATCGTTGGAGCAGGTTCTGCTGAAGGAGCCGTGGACGCTGCTAACATACTCAAACCTGCCTTAGCTCGGGGAGACATACGTTGCATAGGAGCAACGACGCCTGACGAGTATCGAAAATACATTGAAAAGGACGCTGCTTTGGAAAGACGATTCCAGAGAATATATGTCAAGGAACCCACGAGTGATGAGACGCTTGAGATTCTCCGCGGCCTACGCTACAAGTACGAGTCGCACCACAGAGTCAAGTATACAGATGAAGCACTTGAAACAGCGGTATATCTTTCGAAGCGCTATATTACGGATCACTTTTTACCCGACAAAGCCATAGATGTTATAGATGAAGCTGCCGCCCGGGCTCGCCTGAAGAGTTTTGTCATACCGGCTGAAATAAGCGTACTGAAGAAAAAGTTAGAAGCCGTCAAATCAGACAAGGAGCTTGCCGTTCTTAATCAAGACTACGAACGAGCTGCTGAGCTGAAGGAGCAAGAAAAAGAATTATCAAAGCAGTACAGTGATGAGTATGAAAAATGGAGAAAAGAGGTTGAATCGTCTGTTATAACTGTTGACACAGATCAGATATCAGAGGTTGTTTCCAGTTGGACAGGAATTCCGTTGATGAAACTTGAAGAAACCGAGAGTGAACGGTTGTTGAATCTTGAAAAAGTACTGCACGAAAGAATTGTAGGCCAAAATGAAGCGATTTGTGCTGTAGCCAGAGCTATACGACGGGCTCGAAGCGGGCTTAAGGATCCAAGACGCCCGATAGGTGTGTTTTTGTTTTTGGGGCCAACGGGAGTTGGAAAAACCGAGCTCACTAAGGTGCTTGCAAATCATTTGTTCGGGGATGAAAAGACACTACTCAGGTATGACATGAGTGAGTACATGGAGAGGTTCTCTGTCTCAAGACTAATAGGTGCCCCGCCAGGTTACGTTGGCTATGAAGAAGGTGGTACTCTCACTGAGAAAGTCAGAAGGAGACCGTTTTCGGTTATTCTATTCGATGAGATAGAGAAAGCTCATCCAGATGTTTTCAACATATTACTTCAAATAATGGATGAGGGAAGGCTCACCGACTCACAAGGCAGAGAAGTTGACTTTAGAAATACCATTGTGGTCATGACAAGCAATATTGGAGGAACCCTGATAAGCAAATCCAAGAGGTCCTTGGGTTTTGTTTCCGGAGAAGATGAGGAACGTGATTACAGCGAGATGAAATCCCTTGTTCTTGGTGAAGTGAAAAAAATATTCAGGCCAGAATTTTTGAACAGAATTGACGAAGTGATTGTTTTTCATTCTCTCAACCGAAAACACATGGAGCAAATTGTCAACATACTCATCTCTGAAATCAAAGAAAGGCTTGCAGAGAAAGGTATTTCACTCTCCCTGTCTAAACCAGCGCTCGATTTTCTCATCGAAAAGGGCTTCAGTCCAGTTTTTGGAGCTCGACCCCTGAAAAGGGCTCTTCAGCAGTATCTTGAGGATCCACTTGCTGAGCAAATATTGCGCGGTAAATTCAAAGATGGAGAAACAATAATTTGCAGCGCGGGAACCGAGAAGTTGATCTTCAAAAAATCTAAGTCTAAGAAAGTCAAGGTAGTGAAGCAATGAAACAACGTGTTTCTTTCAGGTGTAGTGAATGCGGATTTGAATCACCGAAATGGTTTGGAAAATGTCCTCAGTGTGGTCAATGGAATACAGCTGTTCAGAAGAGCACGACGGGCAACAGAGTTGAAGGGACAACGCCTTCCATTGTAGCCCTGTCGGAATTGAGCCAGCGTCTGGAACCAAATAGGTTTACCACGGGATTTTCAGAGCTGGACACGGCGCTTGGAGGAGGTTTTGTTCCCGGTCAGATAGTCCTGCTCGGAGGAGAACCTGGCGTTGGAAAAAGCACACTTGCCTTACAGATTTGTTCCGCGGTTTCGCAAAAGGGTTTAAACTGCTTTTATGTAACAGCGGAGGAATCCTTAGATCAAGTTGCCTTGAGAGCAAGAAGAGTGAGGTGTGCAAACCAGAAGACTTTGATGATTGCTTCCAGTAGCGATGTTGAGTCCATTTTAGATGAGCTGCACTCATGTCATTTGGTTGTATTTGACTCTATACAAACAATGCGCAGCTTGGAAACAGATGGTTATCCGGGTGGAGTTCTGCAGGTGAGGATGGTTGCGGAGAAGATCATAGAAAGGTGCAAAGTTTTGGGAACGACCGCGATTTTGATAGCCCATGTAACAAAGGGTGGCGATATAGCTGGTCCAAAACTTGTTGAACATATTGTGGACACGGTTCTTTATTTTGAGGGTGAGCGCAACACTGATATCAAGATTCTCAGAACCATGAAAAACAGATTTGGTCCGTCAGGAGAAATAGCCATTTTTGAGATGACAGAAAATGGTTTGAAGGAACTGAGAGGATTTGTGAAAACGGACCCCACTTCACAACATATAGGGAATTGTGTTACTTGCATAATAGAGGGATCAAGAGCTTTCATTGTCCAGCTTCAAGCACTCGTGTCGAGGAGTAAGGTAAATGCCCGACGAGTGAGTAATGGTTATGATATAACAAGGTTGTTAATGGTAGTGGCCGTTTTGAGCAAACATTTGAAGATTCCCCTGGAATTCCATGATGTATACGTCAATGTTCTGGGTGGATTGAAAATAACTGACACTGCCGCGGATGCCGCTGTTGCTGGGGCTATATTGTCGTCTTTTCTCGAAAAACCGGTAGATGTGGCTATGCTTGGTGAAATAGGACTTGATGGTCGAGTTAAGGGTATGTCGCGCTTGAGAACACGAGTCGAAGCATTGAGAAAGGCCGGCTATCTGAAAGCAGCTATGCCTGTTTCGGAAGGTGTGAATGGGATTGATGTGGTCCAATTTAAAAGTATCACCGATATCACCAAGATTCTGGGGGTGAGCCATCGTGATGCCAGAGGGACTGTTGGAAAAAGTTGAACTTGTTTCTCCGGGAACAAAGCTCCGAAAAGCTTTAGACGATATAGTTCAAGCCAATTTAGGAGCCCTTCTCATGTTTGTTGATGATCCAGAGAAATATCGAAGTATTATTCAAGGGGGTTTTGAAATAAACGATTACTTCACACCCGAAAGACTCTATGAACTATCAAAAATGGATGGTGCCACGGTGATATCCGAAGATCTCAGCACGATCTTTCGCGCGAATGCTCACCTCGTTCCAGATTCCAGTATCGTTACCTATGAAACGGGCATGCGTCATCGTACAGCAGAAAGGGTGGCTAAGCAAACCGGGAAGATGGTCATCGCTATTTCGAAAAGAAAGAGTGACATAAATCTGTATTTTGGGGAGCACAAGTACAAATTGAACGATTTGAGGTTGCTTATTTCCCGGGTTACTCAAGCGATGAGCACTATGGAAAAATACAGATCCGGTTTTGATAAATTTTTGAACACCATAACCTTAAAGGAATTCAGATCAGGTGTGTTAATCACGGACATTTCAGCAATGCTTGACAAAGGAATAAATCTTATGAAAATCTATGAGGAAATCTATCCATACCTCATAGAACTCGGTGAAGAGGGAAAACTTGCAAAGATGCAGGTCGAAGAAGTAATGGAAGATCTTGAAGATACAATGATCCTTGTAGTTATGGATTACTGCACAACCTCTGAGAAACCGGAGGATGCAAAAGAAATAATAGACAACCTTGTTTCTGAAAGGGATTTGACCGCACTCAAAATTGCCCGGGCTTTGAATCCGGAGATATCAAATCTCGCACAAGCTACCGAAACAACAGTTTACCCGAGAGGTTATCGCGTTCTAAAACAGATTTCAAAAATTCCGCTCAGCGTTTGTGCAAATGTGGTAAAGACCTTTGGAAATCTCAATGAAATCGCGTCCGCGACACCTGAGCTTCTGAAGCAGGTTGAAGGAATAGGTGAGAAGAGGGCGATTGCAATTGCTTCGAGTATTTCGCTAATCAAAGAAAAGCCCATTTCTTCTAATCGTGTGATACAATGACAAAGAGTGATGGATGCGCTTGCTTGAACATTAGTGTCAGTATAGATTCGGTAAGAAGGAGGAAGAAAGCGTGAAAAGAACGTATCAACCCTCGAGAAGAAAAAGAAGAAAAACGCATGGTTTTCTGACCAGATCCAAAACAAAGGCTGGAAGGCGAGTTTTAGCCAGAAGAAGAGCAAAGGGAAGATGGAAAGTAGCCGTCTGACCTCGTTTTCATTTCCAAGCTCGGAACGATTGAAAGGTTCAAAGTGTTTTGACAGGGTTTTTCGTGAGGGTTATTCACTGCAGAGCTCGCACTTTGTGGTTTTGTTTGTAAGGAATGATTTGAATAACAACAGATTGGGCATCATGATACGTCGAAAATTCGGCAAAGCTCACGATAGAAACCGTCTTAGAAGATGGATACGCGAGACATATAGATTGACGAAGCCTTGCATTGCTAAGGGCTTTGATATTGTTGTGCTCCCTCGAAAAGCCCTGTCGGATGTTTTTGCAAAAGTGTCTTTCCATCAGGTGTTTAAGGAACTTTCAGAACTTTACAAGAGGATAGGAGCATGAAGAGAATAGTTCTCGCCATCTTACGCTTCTACAGGAAGTACATATCACCTTTAAAGCCACCCAGTTGCAGGTTTACTCCCACCTGTTCAGCTTATGCTGTGCAGGCAGTTGAGAGATTTGGAGTTTTGCGCGGTCTTTACTTGGCGGCAAGAAGAATTCTCAGATGCAACCCCTTGAATCCCGGTGGAGTTGACCCAGTTCCAGAAAAATTCAGCCTGAGGAGGAGATAGAAATTGAGAAAACTCGTAGTTTTGGCTCTCATTGCCATATCAATTCTTATTTTTGCCAAAAATGAAGTTTATGTAAACCAGACTGAAACCGGAATAAGAGTTGTGACCAGATTTCGGGAAATTGAGTTTGACAACAACGGCAATCTGAGAAATGTCTTTCTTGTTGTTAATCAGAGAACTCATATATTCGAATCAGATGGTGATGGATTCAATCTCTTGACACCAGATGGATCGGAAGTTACTGCTGTCGTATCGAGTTTTGTGGAAGGCGAAGAAATCGGTAGCGGCGTCTACAGTGGAGATGTGTCGTTAACTTACGTTTACGACAACGGTGTTAAGAAAACCTTCACCGTAAAGAACGTTCCGGATTATCTCATGATTGTGAATATCGAAACACCGGATACTCTCACTTTGACTTTGCCCAGAGTTTGGTATGAAAGCAATGATAGAATGATTATGGATTACTTTATTTCTTTCGCACCCAAGGGAAAGGTCTTATCACTGTGTAAAACCAGTTCGAGCAGCGTTGTGGGAAACGAAATTGAGGTTGTTGGGAAAGCTTCTGTTGTCTCTCATATGGGTCCGTATAAGAAAATATTTTTGAAAAAGCTGTTTCCAGAAGATTATGATCTGTTGATAGAACAAATGAAAACCATTGACGGAACTTCCAGTTGGTACGATCCCGTTTTCTATCCGCTTGTATGGTTTTTTTGGTGGCTTTTTGAGATTACGAAGAATTTTGGTTGGACTATAATCATATTCACAATTATCGTAAGGTTTATCCTTTACCCTCTTTATCATGCCCAGACAAAATCTTTGATAAAAATGAGAAAGCTGCAGCCCAAGGTTGAAGCAATTCGAAAAAAGTACAAAAACGCACAAAAACAGCAGGAGGAACTGATGAAGCTCTACAAAGAAGAAAAGGTTAACCCAGCTGGTGGATGTCTCATGCTATTGGTGCAGCTACCCGTCTTCTTTCTGCTTTTCGCAGTTATTCGATACTTCCAGGAAGAATTTGCCTTCGGGAGTAGATTCTTGCTGTGGAATGATTTATCCATTGGTGGATTCTCAGTCAATATAGTGTTCGTGCTGGCAACTCTGGTAGCAAGTTACTTCAACACACTTATTACGAGTCAAGACAAAAGAAGCGCGTGGCAGGGAATAGTTATGTCTGTGATCTTCCCGTTCCTTTTCATAGGACTTCCCAGTGGTCTTTTCCTTTACTATACAGTGAACACGGTTATTCAACTTTTGGTAACTTACTACATATACAAGCGCTACAATATCAGAGGCATGACGACCAGGGAACTTCTTGGTTTGCGCTCCAAGGGGTGAAAGCGTAAGTGAAAAAGATAACTGTCACAGCGAATAGTGTTTCTGAAGCTTTGGCGCAGGTGCAGAAAGAATATGGTGTGAGGGAAGACGAATACAGTTACAAGGTTATCGAAAAAGGGTTCAAGGGCATTTTCGGTCTGATGTCTAAGGAAGCGGTTGTAGAGGTAACACTAAAAGAGGGATTCTTCAAGCGAAAACTGGAAGAATTCCTCAGGAGTATCCTTGATAATTTTGGTGAAATACAGGTGAGAATTCGGTATTCAGGTAAGAAATTCATAGTGAACTTGGAAGGCAAAGACATGGGACGACTCATTGGAAAGCATGGTCGAACACTGGCTGCGGTGCAACACATTGCTGCCCTCTATTTGAATCGTCTTAGCGACACGAAACTCGTTGTAGCTATGGATGCCGGTTCCTACAGAGAAAAGAGAAAGAAAAGCATAGAATCAATTGTTGCAAGCGCGGTAAACAAAGTCAAGAATGAGAAAGGCCGGGTTATCCTTGATCCCATGTTTTCTTTCGAAAGAAGAATGGTTCATGAACTCGTGAAGAAATACAGAAACATAAAGAGCTATTCAGTTGGAACTGAACCTTACAGAAGAGTGGTTATAGAATATGTTTCTCGGGGACGTGGTGCAAGGGTCTCATGAGTTTATACCCTGAGCATGACATCGAGCGCTGCGCTTGCGGCGGCTTTCATAGGGTCACCGATGAGCTCAGCGCTTCCTATCAGACTCACTTCTTCGCTACCCTCAGATTTTGTTATATGACATATCAAAAACTCTTTGCCAGCGAGCGTTAAGATTCGAACATCGTCCACGGAAAAGATACCCTCAGTTCGCTCTTCCAGGGCATCTATAACAGCGAGTGCCGACGTTTTCAAATTCTGGATGCTGGTTCTGGGACCCGAAGCAGAACCCGTGTAAGATTCACCGCCAACATCAATGGTTACCGTAACCACTAATTTTTTACCATCTTCCTCTATATTCAAGGAAGCGACACGGCTTTCTTGCTTTGGGACATGAGCACTCGACATCTGGGCAACGCTGATTATCTTCCTATCAATTTTTGAACCTGTTGAAGCCATAATCGCGGTTTCAACATCGCGTACCACTTGTTTCGAGTTCTTCGACGCATCCGCCATTACATGTATCTCACTGATGCCATCCCCATCGGGGACAACCCTTGCTGCGATAACACCCGATATTTGAGATATAATGTTCTCAAGTTTCTTGACGTCTGTCATAGATTTTCTCCCCCAAAATAATTTTATCACAGAGGGTGATGGAATGTGATAGTGGGAATAATTATGGCGGCTGGCCTTGGTACAAGAGTTGGAACATCGATTCCAAAACAGTTCGTCAAGCTTTGTAACAAGGAGGTTTTCCTCTATTCCTTAGAGTCCTTCGAAATGTGTGATGCAATTGATGCCTGTCTCATTTTAGTGCCGCAGGGTTGGAAAGAACACGTGGAACAAGCGACATCTGAATATTCAAAGGTTCAGTGGATCTTAGAAGGAGGAAGGACAAGACACGATTCTTCGCTCATAGCTCTGGAATTTTTGAAAGATTTCAAGGTACAAATAGTTGTCTTTCACGATGCTTCGAGGCCATTTTTGCAAGTGAGTCTACTGAGTAGGGTCGCGAATGAGGCAAAAGTGTCTGGAGCTGTAACAACAGCGGTACCGTCTCATGACACACTGGCCTTTGTTGAGAAAGGAAAAATCGCTGGCTATGCGGAAAGGGAAAAGCTCTGGCGGATTCAAACTCCTCAGGCTTTCAAATTTGAAAGAGCTTTCCGGTATTTCAAAGAGTTCTCAGGTACTGACGGCACACAACCGTTTGTCGAGGCGGGTCAGTCGGTTGTCAAGATTGATGGTGACCCGTTGTGTTTCAAAATAACAGATTTTTCGGATCTTATGATTGCAAATCTAATCTGTTCACACTGGGACGCTGTTTTAGGTTTCATCTCTTGAGTTTTTTTTGGAATTTCCTCTAAGGCAATGATATAATATTCGACAACCTGAGTTGCTCAGGTAAAAAAACAAGGGAGGGAAGATTCATGAAAAGGTTTTACGTGTTTCTTGTCATCGCTGTCGTTTCTCTTTTAGTTTTTGCCGAAGAAGTTACCGAGGTGAAAATCGGAGCCGGTTGGGAGATGACAGGACCAATCGCGGGATTTGGCCAGATGTCCTGGGACGGAGTAAAGCTGGCGATAAAGCTTAGGCCCACTGTGAATCTTTGGGGGAAGGAAATCCCTGTGAAAGTGGTTCTCCTCGATAACAAAGGAGATAAGGCGGAAGCCGCGAACGTTGTTAAAAGGCTAATCGACTTTGAGAATGTTCCTGTTATTTTGGGACCATGCACGAGCTCATGCGCCCTTGCAGCTGGAGCGATAGCAGAGCAAAGGAAAGTTGCGATGCTAGCAAACACAGCAACGAATCCTCTTGTTACACAGAACAGAAGATACATTTTCAGGGCTTGTTTTACTGATGTTCTTCAGGGTGAATTGCTGGCTAAATTTGCCTGGGAAGAGCTGAAAGCAAGGCACGTAGTCATAATGGTCGACGTTGCCCAGGATTACGTCGTGGGCTTAGCGAATTACTTCAAGAAAGCCTTTGCCAAATATGGCGGAACATTCTTTGAAGAGTACTACAACACCGGAGACCAAGATTTCACGGCTCAATTAACAGATGCGCTATCTCGCAATCCAGACACGATATTCATGCCTGGCTACTATGCGGAGATAGCCCTGATAAGCAAGCAAGCGAGGGAACTCGGCTTCGAAGGAAGCCTTCTCGCAGGAGATGGCGCAGATGCACCTGAGTTGATTCAAATTGGTGGTGAATTCGTTGAAGGATTGTGTTACACTACGTATTTCCATCAAGACGCTGATCTTTCACCGGCGACAAAGCCCTTTGTCGAAGCTTATTGGAAGGAGTATAACAGGAGACCTGATGCATTTGGTGCCCTTGCATTTGATGCTTACAACCTCGCACTCGACGCAATTGAAAAAGCGCAATCTCTCGATCCTGAGGAGATTCGCAATGCTTTGGCATCTATAAAGGGGTTTCAAGGAGTTGCGGGAACCATCACTTATCCAGAAGGATCTGGAGATCCGATAAAGCCTGCCGTCATAAACACTGTTGAGAACGGACAATTCGTTTTGAAGACAGTTATTCATCCCTGATTGAACCTCTTCCCCCTCCGTTAGAGGGGGAAGATTTCCTTTGGAGAGGTGGTGAAAAGGCTTGAATGTGCAAACATTCTTACAACACTTTATAAATGCGCTATCCTTGGGTGGAATTTACGCTCTCATCGCCATAGGTTATACGATGGTGTACGGCATTTTGAGGCTTATCAATTTTGCTCACGGTGACGTATTCACTTATGGGATTTACTTCGCGTTCTATGCTGTTGTGGCTTTCTTTTTTCCGTGGTGGATGGCTTTCATTTTCTCGATATTCGTCACGGCTTTACTTGGAGCAGCTATAGAACGTGTTGCCTACAGACCTTTGAGAAACGCTCCAAGAATCTCCGCGTTGATAACCGCGATAGGGGTGTCCTTCTTTCTGGAGAATTTCGCGATTGTTGCGTTTGGTGGTAGGGCCAAGTCTTTCAATCCACAAACCGGTATATATCCGACAACTTTCTTGAAAATGCTAAGATTTGGCAACATAAGAGTACCTTTGCTGACCTTTCTAACTCTTGGAGTGGTAGCTCTTGTTCTTATCATTCTCTTATGGATCGTTTATCACACAAAGGTTGGCATGGCAATGCGCGCAATATCTAAGGACATCACTGCGACCAGATTGATGGGCGTGAATGCCGATAGAATAGTGTCATTTACTTTCATGATAGGCTCTGGACTCGCTGCGGTAGGGGGTATTCTATGGGCCATGAAATACCCTCAAATATACCCATTCACTGGTATGATTCCAGGACTTAAAGCGTTCATTGCTGCCGTTGTTGGAGGTATAGGCAGCATACAGGGAGCCATGATTGGAGGATTTACTCTCGGAGTAGCTGAAATCATGATTGTCGCATTCTTTCCTTCATGGGCTGGTTACAAAGATGCCTTTGCGTATGCGATCTTACTTGTGATGCTTCTTTTCAGACCAACCGGAATTCTCGGCGTAGAAGTGCCGGAGAAGGTGTGAGATTATGCAGCGGAAAACGTTATCAACTAAAACTCAGTTCTTTCTGACTCTTTTCCTTGTCCTTGGGATATGGTTTCTATTATTTTTGGCAAAGAACAATGCCAGTGAGTATGTCATACTGATACTGAACCTTATCGCTATAAACGTGATTTTTGCAACAACACTAACGTTTATAAATGGCATCACAGGGATTTTTTCTCTTGGTCACGCGGGGTTTATTGCCATAGGAGCTTATGTCTCTTCACTACTAACGCTTCCCATTGAGCAGAAAGAAATGTCGTTCTTGATAAAGCCTCTGATATACCCTCTGAACAAGGTGGAAATGTCATTTTTTCCTGCCTGTATAATCGCGGGGCTCGTGTCAGCGCTTTTTGGATATATTGTGGCGGCACCTTCCCTCAGACTTATCGGAGATTATCTGGCAATCGCGACTCTTGGACTGGGTGAAACAATAAGGATAATAGCGAACAACACGTGGTCCATAACAAACGGTGCTCTCGGACTGAAGGCGATTCCTCCATACACAAATTTGTGGTGGACATGGGGATGGGCATTCGTAACTGTTCTTGTCATTGCAAGTCTTGTTAAGAGCAGTTATGGAAGGGCTTTAAAAGCTATTAGAGAGGATTCACTGGCCGCCAAGGCGATGGGTATTAACGTGTTTTCTCACCAGGTAATGAGCTTTGTACTCGGATCGTTCTTCGCCGGCATTGGGGGTGCTCTTTGGGCCCATCTCATAACAACTATTGATCCGAAATCCTTCATGTTTGTCAAAACGTTTGAAATACTCATAATGACTGTTCTTGGAGGCCTGGGAAGTATTTCAGGAGCGATAATAGGAGCAGCGATCTACACTGTAGGACTAGAATTCCTTAGAGTCTTGGAAGCGCCATTTTCAATTGGAAGCATAACGTTTCCAGGCATTCCCGGTATGAGAATGGTTGTTCTTTCACTTCTCCTCATCCTGCTAATGCTTTTCTGGCGAAGGGGAATAATGGGACGCAGAGAACTCTCATGGGATGGCCTGTACAACCTTCTAAGAAGAATTCGCTTCTCATCAAGAGGTGATCGAGCATGAAGATTTCGGAAGTACTACTGAGAATCGAAGAAGTGACCAAGAGATTTGGTGGTCTCGTAGCAGTTGACAAATTCGATGGATACATGAGAACAGGAGAACTCCTTGGACTCATAGGTCCTAATGGTGCTGGGAAAACGACTCTTTTCAATGTCATAACTGGTATGTACATTCCTGATGAGGGGAGAATTCTTTTTCAGAACATCGACATAACCAGAAAACCTCCTCATGAGATAACGAGATACGGTATTGCCAGAACTTTCCAAAATATTCGCCTTTTTTCAGATCTTACCGTTTTAGAAAATGTGATGGTGTCGCAGCACTTGAGGTTGAGAAACTGGCTTTGGTTGTTCAGATCTATTTTGAAAACACCCGGAGCTCTCAAAATGGAGCGTCAGATGAAGATCAAGGGCTTGAAGTTACTTGAAAACGTAGGGCTCTCTGACTTTGCATATGAGAAAGCCAGTTCCCTACCATATGGCCTTCAAAGGAGACTTGAAATAGCCCGCGCCCTCGCAACTCGGCCAAAGCTTCTTCTGCTTGACGAACCCGCCGCCGGTATGAACCCGCAGGAAACGCTGGAACTCATGGATTTCATAAGAAAAATCAGGGATACATTCGAACTGTCGATCCTTGTGATTGAGCACGACATGAAAGTTATAATGGGTATATGTGAGAGAATTTATGTTCTTGACTATGGGAAAATTATTGCAGAGGGCACACCTGAGCAAATCCAAAAAGATCCTGCTGTCATAAAAGCTTACTTGGGTGAGGAGGTAGTGCTGTGAGCGAGAACATAATGTTACAGGTGGATTCTGTTCATGTTCACTATGGAGCTATCCACGCACTTAAGGGCATCTCGCTCAAAGTTGGAAAAGGCCAGATTGTAACCCTCATCGGTGCAAATGGTGCTGGAAAGACCTCAACCCTTTCCGCAATTACCAATCTTGTTTCTAAAACTTCAGGTAAGATATTGTTCAAAGGAAGGGACATCTCTCACGCAGCCACTCACCAAGTTGTAATGAATGGAATTGCGATGGTGCCGGAGGGACGCAGGATCTTTCCAAATCTTTCAGTGATGGAAAATCTCTTAATGGGCGCTTATTCACGCAAAGACCCTGAGGCAGTGAAGGCAGACCTTGAGTGGGTATTTGACCTTTTTCCAAGGCTTGAAGAACGATCCAAACAGCTTGGGGGGACCCTATCTGGCGGAGAACAACAGATGCTCGCCGTGGCAAGAGGATTGATGACGCGGCCAGAGCTTTTGATGCTTGATGAGCCATCGCTTGGACTCGCTCCTCTTCTTGTCAAGGAAGTTTTCGAGGTGATTCGGAGGATACGAGACGAAGGCGTGACAATTCTTCTTGTTGAACAAAACGCCATGGCAGCTCTGAAAGTCGCAGATTATGCCTATGTCCTTGAAACTGGTAGAATTGTGCTGGAGGGAACTGGAAGTCATTTGCTAAAGAATGACGATGTCCGCAAGGCATATCTTGGTGTAGCCACGGAATAGGGGGGATAGAAATGCGATCAATTGCAGGAAAAACCATGCTGATCCTGATACCTGTGATTGTCTGTGCTCTTTTGGGGGGGAATTTTTTAACGTATTTCAGGGTGAAAGGCACAACTGAGGAGGTCATTTTTCAGAACTTGAGTGATTTGACAGAAGCGTACTCTCAGATCACCTCTTCGATTTACGATTCAGCGGTGAAAGAATCTGAATCTCTTGCAAGAACACCCATGCTCAAACCTCTCTTGAACCTTGATTTTCAGGTGGCTTCAAAGACTTTGCCCAATGTGCTGACAACCGAGAAGGAGAAACTGTCCACAAATGTTCTAAGTTGTTTTGTGATAACTAAAGATGGAAAATTTGTTACGGATAGTTCTGAAGAAATGTGTTTTTCCAAAGAATTGGCAAACCTGATAGAATTGGGGAAAACCCGAGTTGGCATTCTAACCCTCCCGTCAATTTCACCAGAAGCCCTCTTGTATTTCGTATCCCCTATCGAGAAAGATGGAGAACTTTTAGCAGGAGCTGGCATAGCCGTTGACTTTGAGATCTTTGGCTCTGCAATACATCAATTCAAAGCTGGCTCAAGTGGGTACTCTTTGCTTACAGATGAAAACGGCGTTGTGATTGCCCACGGCCGTGGTGCAGAACATATTCTTGAAAAGTCAAACTTGCCTGTAAATCAAGGTTTCTCGAATGTGAAAGTTGACAATACTGAAAGTGTTGTGTTTCATTCAAATGTGCCAGGTTCAAGCTGGCATCTTTTTACTGTAATACCAAGTGATGAGGTTTACGCACCTATTTCAAGTTTTGTGTCTTTTAGCATTTACAGTGCCGCGCTGATTTTGTTCTGTCTGATATTCACTGTTTGGCTCGCCGCGAGATCCATTGGGCGATCTATCAAGAGACTTGTTCCTGTTGTGGAGCGTGTTAAAGACGGTGATTTGACTCAACAGGTGGAAGCCAAGAGTAACGACGAAGTGGGGTTGATATCTTCAGCTCTGAGCGAGACCCTAAAAGGGTTGTCACAATTGGTGCGATCCGCGAAAGAGTCTGTTCAAAACGTCGTCAAAATAACCGAAACAGTCACAACATACGTGCAGAGTGAAGAAAATGATTTCAAAGGCATGAGGAAAGATTTTGAAGTGGTTGACAATGGAATGCAGAGTATCGCTTCTCTCACTGAAGAAGTTAACGCTTCAGTTGAGGAATTGGTTTCTTCTTCGGAGTCTTTGAAAAAAAGAACTGATAGTCTTCTTTCGGTAACGAAAAAGATGAGAGACGATCTAACATCTGGTCGCGACGTAGTGAAAGAGGTCACAGGTATTGTTGGTGAAGCTGCGAAGCTGAGTGAAAACACGGCAACAAGTGTTAAAAAATTTGAGACTGCAACTCAAGAAATATCGAAGATAGCCGAGACCATAGCGAATATTTCAGAGCAAACAAACCTACTGGCTTTGAATGCGGCGATAGAAGCCGCACGAGCGGGAGAAGCTGGGCGCGGCTTTGCTGTTGTAGCTGATGAGATAAGGAAGTTAGCTGCGCAAACGAAGGATTCAATCCAGGGAATTGATTCATTTGTCAAAGACATTCAAAGCAAAGTCGAAGAAGTTGTTAAAAATGTCATCAAAGTGAGTGAAATAGTTGCTGAAGTGAACTCTCAGCAAACAAACATAGAGCAGTCCTTACTGAGAATTCTTTCAAATGTCGATGCCACAGCTCAGGGTTTTGTTGAGATAGCTGACGTGATAGAACAGCAAACTGGGGCCACATCTGATATAAGTGGTGCGATGAATTCGGCGGCAACGGAAGCTTCTCAGGTAAGCGAAAAGGTGTCAGATGTTCTTCAGTCTGTTCTGAAAAGAGAACGTGAGATAGAGAAACTGCTGGAGAGCACTCAGGATCTGGTAGAATCAATTCGTCTGCTTCAGAAAAATCTTGAACGATTCACAAGTTAAGGAGGAGTTTCTATGCCCAGGATGAAGATAATCCTCGATAGCACGGGCGATATTCCAAGAGAATGGATTGATAAACTTGATGTTACAATTGCGCCTTTGCATATCGTATGGCCAGATGGCAACCAGGAAGATGACACGCGTGATCTTGATCAAATCCGAGATTTCTACAGCAGAATCAGTAACGCTTCAGTCCTTCCTAAGACATCTCAACCCTCTGTTGGGGAGTTTGTCAATCTCTTCAAAGAGATTCAAAACGCGGGTTACGAAGAGATTCTCACCATTTGTATTTCCAGGAATCTTTCGGGAACGTACGACTCAGCAATCACAGCATCTCAGCAAGTTGACATTCCTGTTAAAGTACTCGACACGAAACTTGCTTCAGGTGCAATGCCGTTTGTGGCTCTCAGAGCCAGAGAGCTGGAACGCGCGGGAATGAATATCGAAGAAATCTACAAGAATTTAGAGAGCGAGATTTCTCAGGGAAGATACAGAGCCATTTTTTACGTGTCAAATTTTGACTTCCTGATAAAGGGAGGCAGAGTCTCCAAGTTTCAAGGCTTTATAGGTTCTCTGCTGAAAATTCACGTTGGATTGTGGATTAATCCCGAAGGAAAACTTATACCATTTGAAAAAGCGAGAGGATTGAAGAGAGCTCAAGAGATGCTGATACGAAAAACCGAACAACTCGTCCCCCCGGGATCAAAGATCAGACTCATCATGGTAGATGCAGACGCGCGTGAGCATGCCAAAGCTTTGCTTGAGATACTCAAAAAGCGCTATCAAGTTGAAAGCTTTGTTTTCAGCGAAATGGGTAAAGTAATAACAACTCATGTGGGACCAGGAACAGCCGGCTATGGCCTGGAGGTTTTGACTTGAACAGAGAGCGATTCATGATAGCTGTTATCCTTTTGGCTGCGGTGCTACTTGTCTTTGTGGCTTTAGATCGGCGCCCGGTAGTTGCTGTGTTTACAGATTCTGAGAGTAATTTCATGGAGGGAATTGAGAGATACCTCAACGAGAACGGGGTTCCCTTCAAAATCGTTGAGATTCGCATCGACAACAGATCCATTCATGAGATCAACGACATTCTCAGGCGAAATGCGATTCATTATGCAATAGGACCTCGTTTGAGTACCCAAGCCTCTGAACTGATAAAGCCAGTTTTAGAGCAGAACAATGTTTTTGCCGTATCTCCAACTGTCACATCTCCAAATGTCGTTGGGAAAAGCCCATATTTGATTTCCTTAATGCCCTCAGACGAGGTTCAAACGCAAGCGGTGGCAAACAGAATTATTCAAGATGACGCAAAGAGTGTTGCTTTGTTCTGCGATTCACAGAATCCCATTTATACCGATTATTATGTAAAACGAATCGGCAGCCTTCTTAGAGAAGCAGGCGTCGAATGCCGAACTATTTATCTGTTATCAGATCTCGACAAAATGGATGTTGACGTTCATAGCTTTGATGCCGCAGTTATGGTGACGAGTGAGAAAAACGCGGCTATGGTCTGTCAATTCCTGAGAAAAAATGGGTACACCGGAAAAATGTACGGTTCCGACTACTGCTTTGGCACTCAACTGATAAAATTGGGGGGAGAGTCAGTCGAGGAGATGGTGGTTTTCTCGACGATTGATTTTCAAAGAATGAGCGCAAGTGGTCTGTATAGTTACGAGGCGGGAGCAGCTTATGATGCGGCGTCGATTGTCAACGAGTTGCTTTCTTACAAGATAGATCCTCAGGATGCAGGTGAATATCTCAGAGAAAAGGAATTCGATGGAATAACAGGGAGTTACAGCTTCGATGAAAACCTGAAGCTGCAGAGGAATGTCTTCTTTGTTCGCATAGAGAACGGCCAATTTGTTGGTGAAAATGAGGTGTCAGTTACTGGTCAACTACCCCTTCCTTCGCTGATGCTCAGGAAGGGACTTGCGTAAGCAAGCTAGTTGACTAGGGG
>Ga0190360_1000343_pt1 | contig 26352 bp, 22 predicted proteins | sample 48721834_MG_FD_161271 | JGI IMG/M metagenome (GOLD analysis project Ga0190360, IMG submission 161271) | Hydrothermal vent microbial mat bacterial communities from Southern Trench, Guaymas Basin, Mexico - 4872-18-3-4_MG | ecosystem: Environmental > Aquatic > Marine > Hydrothermal vents >...
CTGTAGGACACCACTGCGGAGATCGTAACGGCGGCCCCCACAAGGATCTGGGGGTTTTGTTGGGCCAGCTCAAGGATGTGGGATATATCCACTTCAGACAGCCTCCTCACCGAAAAGGGCTCTTGAAACCCTCTCCCTGATCTCCTCATGCTTCCTCTTCAGCCTCCCAGCCAGAGTGTAATCCCCTATCATAGACCCGTCCGGCGCCACCATGATGACACCCCCTATGAGGTCCGCACCCACATACTCCTCTATGAGGCTGGCGACCCGGGGGTTCAGCCCAGCAGTGTTTGAATTTATTAGGCTCTCCTTTACTCTCTCCCCAAACCTCTTTTTAAGCTCCGGGAGGTCCTCCTCCCTCACGGGGAAGATGAGGGAATCCTTCCCAAGGAGCTCCTCGCCCCCCTCTATGACCTCAAGCAACCACTTGATGTATTCCTCCCCACTGAAACCCTTCAGACTCTCCTTGGTTCTTGTGATGACCTCCCATATGACCTCTTCCTTCGCTGCTGCCAGGGTCTCCTTTGCCTTTCTTCTGGCGGAGGAGAGGATCAGGTTGCGGAGCCTCTCACTCTCCTTCCTGTAGAATCTTTCTCGCTCCTCTCTGAAGGTGGCGAGCTCCTCCTCTGCCGCCCTTCTTATCCCCTCTATCCTCTCCTCCATATCATTGAGAATCTTCGCTCTCTCCTCTTCAGCCAGCTTCTGAAGCCGCTCAACAAGCCTCTCCGACCCCATCTAGCCCACCCTCTTCACCGCAGACCAGAGTATATCATTATGAATATGGCTGCAATGAGGCCAAAGAGCGCGAGGGTCTCGGAGATGACCGTATATATGAGACCAAAACCGAAGATCTCCTTGTTCCTGGACATGGCTGATATTGAGGCTGAGGCTATCATGCCCTGAGGAATGGCGGATACGGAGGAGAGTCCATAGGCTATTCCCACGGCAAGCCCGGCAAAGCCCACAGCCTGCTGGGACATCACTGATGTTTTCTCCAATGCCGGCAGAAGAAGGATAGTTATGACCAGGGCGTAGACCCCCTGTGTCATGGGAAGGCTCTCAAAGATCATCATTTTAGCCTTCAGATCCGGTTTCTCCGCGGCGGCACCTGATGCCGTTGAGCCCGCAATTCCTATGCCCACGGAGGAGGCTATCCCAGCTATTCCAACGGCAATGCCTATACCCAAAAGGAGGAGATTTTTGTTCCTTTCAATATCCTTACTGCTAGCGTCCGGATGGAAGGGGTCGGTGTCGTCTTTGTACTCTTGAATGTTCTTCACTCCGTCCCCGTCGGGATCCTCCATGGAGTCGTCGCGGGAGGTGTTCAGTCCATACTTCTCCTCCCAGCTGTCGTCCATTCCGTCACCATCTCTATCCACCTGGGGAACGGGGGTGGCGGCGGCCCCGGGCACTAGCAGAAGCACTGCCAGTATGGTAGCCAGGGGCAGGACCACTCCGAAGATGTTCCCCAGAAGCTTTCTCCTTCCTTCATCACGCATACCTACTACACCTCCTTATAGATGAACTTCTTCTCTTTTACTTCAGTGTAAAGCCTCTCCCTCCCAAAGACCTTAAAAGGTCTCCCGCCGCTCTCATAGAACTTTCCCATGAACTCGGCATATTGCAACCTAAGTGAGTGCACAATAGCTCCCAGAGTCTGCAAGCCCGTGTTTATGATGTGACCAAAGAATAGGAGAATCGCTGCCAACATTGCCAGAAGTGCCCCCCCTATTCCATCCTTGACAACTAACATCCCTGCAATAATGTTTATGGCTCCTGCCATTGCGGAGGTCGCAAGCCCCAGGGCAAGTATCCTTGCATATGAGATCCAATCCCCCACAAAGCCCTCCAGGTCAAAGACAGCGAAGATGCCGGACTCTAAAAATAACAGGGCGAAACCTGCGAAGAAAAATGTTAGGAAGAGGTAGAACTGGGTGCTCGTGAGGTCCCATAGACCTATGAAGAAGTCCCCCAGAAGTGCCCCGCCCCCTATCTCGATAAGGAACCAGGATACGTATCCGGTAACAGCCCCTTTGATATTCTTCTGAAGAACTGCCCTCTGGTATATTCCCAGAATGAAACCTATGTTCATCTGGATTATGCCTAGAACAAGGGAGAGAGCAAATATCTTCATTGGTTCTCGCATGGGGTCCACGGGAAAATGAACACCGAAGAGCTCAGCAGAATAAAGAGGCTGGGAGGGGTCCGAATAGAAAAACCTCGGTATGAGATCTCCGAAGAAAGTTCCCATTGCAATGCCCGCTATAATTGTGAGCGGGCCCACCATCAGTCCTATGTGGGCATATCTTCCAAGGCGCGGGTTGTCCTTGCCCAGGGTCCGGCTGATGATTATTGAGAGGAGAAATATGACCAAGCCGTAGCCAGCATCTCCTATCATGAGGGCTATGAAGAGCATGAAAAAGAGAGATGTAGGGAAGGTCGGGTCTACGCTATTGTATTTTGGCAGACCATACATTTCAATCAGGACCTGAAGGTCTCCTATTCTCTTCGGGTTCTTCAGGAGCACTGGTGGCTCCTCCCCTTCCCCGGGTTTTTTGATGTCCATAGCAAACTCCCCGTGGGTCGCCTGGGCCACCACCCTCTTAAGCTTCCCCACACAACTCTCCTCCACCCAGCCCCACAGGAAGGCGAGGTATTTCGTTCTTCCGCTCCGCCCCACACCTAGGAGCTTCTCCTCCAGAACCCCCAGCTCCTCCAAGGTGGCCCGGAAGAGTCTTCTTCTTTCCCTCCACCGTCTCTCAAAAACCGTTGAGATGTCCCTGAGGAAGACCTCGCCCTTTTTCAACCTCTCCCGCAACATATTCAGAGCGCTGCTTAGGTCGTCCCCTTCCATCTCATATCTGTCCAAGGTTCTAAGGAGCTCCTCCCGGGGCGGGAGGAACTCAACAGTTAGCCTCCGCTTGAGTAGAGGGGAGAGAATTCCATGATCCCTCCTCAGGAAGTAGACTGCGTATATCCAATCGCTCTTTTTCTTCTTCACGTTGATGGGCCTTGAAAGATATTCAACGGGGAGGCCTCTCAAAAACCTCTCCACCACTTCGGGCTCCCTTGTTATGAGAAACTTCACGTCAAAGGTGCTCTCTCCCCGCAACACCTTCAGTGGTATTGGGAAATATTCCAGAGGCTCAAACTGCTTGAGCAGCTCTGAGATCTCAGAGATGGTTGCCATCTGTTCTTCTATCCGCCCGACGGGCTCCGAGAGTGCCTTGAGGATCTCTCTGTAACTCTTCCTTACAAAGTCCATCTCCTCCTCCGCCCCCCCAGGGATGGTCACAACCTCTCTTCTCTCGGCTCCCATCCTCTCTCTGAACCCAGGCTTTATGAACTTTCTCCGCTTCAGCTCTTCTCTCAGAAAGTGTATCTGAAGAAGGTCGCTCTTCAGCCTCCTCACCTCACTCAGAAGTCCCGGCAGGGATGCAGGTTCAACCCCCCTTCTTCTGAACTCCTCAGCATCGCCCACCCCTTCAACGTGCATCATCGAGCTCTCGTAGAGGGCATTGAGAAGAGTCTCCAGTCTAGATGGTGCTACGGATATTCTCACCTTCACCACGGGGGCGGGTTTCATCACTTCTCCCTCTCAAGCACCGTTTCCACGGCGATTCTCACCGCATCTTCAAGCCTGCTTGTAAGCTTGCTTCTCATATGAGAAGCCATGGTCTTGCCCTGGGTGACAAGCTCCTCTGCGGCCTTCAGCGCCTCCTTTCTATCCTTTTCAAGCCTCTTATTGATCTCGTTTTCAACGGCCCTTTTCTGCTCCTGAAGCCACCTCTTCCAGCGTTCCTTTTCCCTCTTCACTCTTAAGGCCGCTTCTTTTCGGGTCTTCTCAAGGAGGGCTTTTAGCTCCTCTTCCTTTTTTAGCAGATCTTCAATGCTGTCTCCCATGGCGGACACCTGTCGCGGATGGGGCCGCTCCCCTATCCTTCGATGTTTTATTAACTTTGCTCCCCCTGGGGTCATTTGCAATAGCCTTTTAAGTGAAGGGCACGGTAGAGAATCACCGTACTTCTTCACAATGGGGTTATTTGGGCGAAAAGTCTAAAAGAGGAAAGAGCATAAATCAACAAACATATTATGGTGAAGAAAAGTGTATCTCACACCGATTTTCTCAACTAAGAGGTTTTAAGATGGCTGATGAAAGTGCTGGTAGGGTTAAGAAGCTGGACCATATATTGAAAAAGACCGAGAACCTGCTCCTTAACCTTGACCAGATTGGAATTGACGTCTCCATGCCTTATACAAAACTGAAGGAAGCAAAGAGACTATACGGAGAGAAGAGGCTGGATGAGGCCCTTAAGATTGTGGAGGAGACCATAGCGGAACTTCAGAAACTGAAGAAAGAATATACAAAGATAGCTGTGGAGACTCCTGAAAGAGGAAGGGGTGTATATGCCCTCTTCAGAACAGACGAGGGTGTGGACAGAAAACAGATGGAGGAGTGGAGACTCATCCTTGAATCCTGGAAGGATGATGGATACAGAATGGGGAATCTTGATGAGATCTTTTCAAAGGAGCCGCAAGAGGTGGAGAAGGTCTTTGTGGAGATAAGCAGAAACGTCGCAAGGAGCGAGAAATACCAGAGGGAGATCTCTGAAATGCTAAAGGACCCGCGCCTTCCCTCGGAGTTGAGAATCCAGGTTCAGAACATCCTTCCTAAACTGAAGAACGTGAAGGATTTCGATATGGTTGAAAAGAAGGTTCAGGAACTGATGGAGGAGTACAGCAGATACCTTAGCGAGGTTAAGGAGGCTAAAAGAACAATAGACCGCCTGAGGAAGGAGGGATACAACGTTGATAGGATTACAGAGTCCTTCGATAGGGACTCCTATGACGTGTTTAAGGAGAAATACAGAACCTTCTTGAGAAGTGTTGAGCTACTGACGAGCGCTGAGAAGAAACTTGACGAGATAGAAGCTGATCCGCACCTGAAGGAGCTGCTGGGGGAGAAGATCTCTCGGATCAGAAAGCTCCTTAAAGACCCCGGCAAGATAGGAGAGATACAGCGGCTGGTAAAGCCGCTTCTTGAGGACGTAGCCCGGCTACAGAGGGACAAAAAAAGGATTCTTGAAGAGAGAGCACTGCGGGGGAACCTCCTTGAAGAGATCGACCTGTGGGAGCGGGACGGTTTCATGGTGGAGGAGCTGAAAAAGAACGTTGACGCACCTTTGGAGAAGCTCAGAGAGCTGAGAGAACGGTATGTCAAAGGCATTGAAAGGATCAAAGAGCTCAAAAGGAGGCTTCTCACACTGGATGGGCTAGGATATGAGGAGGACATAGCTTCTTTGGCTCTCAGTATGAACGATCCCCTGAAGGCGGATGAATATGCTGAACAGGTCAGAGACCTCGCCGAGAGGGTGGAGGAGAGAAATAGGGTTCTTGATCACCTTGAGAAAAAGGCAGCGCACTGGAAGAAGCTAGGGTATATTGTGACCCCCATTGAGATCTTTCTGAGGAACCCCGGGAGGCTTGAAGAGGCATTAGAATACCTTCAGAAGTATCAGAACAACTTCCGCAGAGCCATAACCATTGAAAATGAGATTAAGGATGTGAAGGCCCCTCACCTGAAAAAGCTAGCTGATGAGATCGCAGTTCTTCTGAAGAATCTGCCCAACCTGAGACCTGCTTTGGAGAAGTATGAGAAGCTTAAAGAGCTTATAGAAAACGAGAAGGTCCTTAAGGAGAAGTGGAAGACTTTCAACAAAGTAAGTAGGGGTTGGATGGAGAGAGGCTACAAGGTAGAGGGGATGCTGGAGAGGTTTCTGCGAATAAAGAACTCACCTGAGGAGATAGACAGGCTTCTTGAGGAGTACAAGAGAAGAATTGCAGAGCTTGAGAGGCTTCGCTCGGAATACGAAAGGATTGGGAGGGGGGTGGATAAAGAACTTGAAGAGGAGCTGGAGGAGAAACTCTGGGATCTAGAGGCGGTAGGGGAGGCGAAAAAGAAGCTAATGCTTCTCAAAGCAAAGGTGGCAAACAGGGAGTACTTAAGAAAAAAGATGGAGGAGTTTATAAAGAAAATGGAAGAGAAAGGGATAGACGTTACAACTTTGAGAAAAAAGATGGATGAAAACCCTGGAGAGGTCAAGGCCATAGCAGAGGAGTTTAGAGACAAACTGAGGGAGTTTGCCAGGGTGAAGAGAGAGATAATAACTAGGCTTCGGGATGAGGGCAGGAAACGTGAACTGCAAGAGATCAAGGGCATTAAGGACCCCTATATGTTGGATGAACTCCTCAAAAGATATTCCTCCATTTTAAAACCCGAGACCCTCTCTGAACATGAGGAGGTTGAAGCGCTACTTAAGAGCGCTCATGAGGAATACAAAAAGAAGAATTATGAGAGGGCCCTGGAGCTCTACAGCAAAGTTCTTGAAAAGGACCCAGAGAACAGAAAGGCTAGCTTCTTTATAAAAAGGATAAAGGTCCTTATGAAGGGCTCGAACGAAAAAAGCGGGTGACGTTTTTATATCAAGGTTTCATTCCCACCCCGTCACGGTGGGGTGGGTGCGATTTACAACTGATGAGGTGTGTTAGATGGCCGCAAAGGGCAAGGAAGAGATCCTCTACTCAACTATAAGGTCAGTCAGCGGCCCCATCGTCGTGGTAGAAAAGGTCCAGGGCGTCTCATTCGGCGAAGTGGTCTATATAAAAAGTCCTGACGGGAGAGAGAGGCTGGGGCAGGTCCTGGAGGCACACACAGATAAAGCCGTGGTGCAGGTCTTTGAAGGCACGCAGGGTCTTGACATCAACAAGACTACCGTCAGGTTCACCGGGGAGACCATGAAAATTGGTCTTTCCGTGGAGATGCTGGGGAGGGTCTTTAGCGGTTCGGGGAAACCCCGGGATGGGGGGCCAGACATCATTCCAGAGGTGAGGAGGGATATCAACGGAGACCCCATCAACCCCGCCGCCAGGGAGTACCCCAGCGAGTTCATTCAGACGGGGGTCTCCACAATAGACGGTATGAACACACTTGTGAGGGGGCAGAAGCTTCCCATATTCTCCGCTTCGGGCCTCCCCCACAACGAGCTGGCCGCTCAGATTGCCCGGCAGGCAAAGGTTCTGGGGAAGGAGGAGGAGTTCGCAGTGGTCTTCGTGGCCATGGGCATCACCGCAGAGGAGGCCAATTTCTTCGTTAAATCCTTTGAGGACTCTGGAGCCTTGAGCAGAAGCGTTCTTTTCCTCAACCTCGCGGACGACCCGGCCATAGAGAGGATTATCATCCCCCGTATGGGCCTCACCACCGCCGAGTACCTTGCCTTCGAAAAGGACATGCACATCCTGGTCATCCTGACGGATATGACCAACTACTGCGAGGCACTGAGGGAGATCGCAGCTGCAAGGGAGGAGGTCCCCGGCAGGCGCGGCTACCCCGGGTACATGTACACCGACTTAGCCTCCATCTACGAGAGGGCAGGCAGGATAAAGGGTAAGAAAGGTTCCATAACCCAGATACCCATCCTCACCATGCCTGATGACGACATAACCCACCCCATACCCGACCTTACAGGGTATATAACGGAAGGACAGATAGTCCTCTCAAGGGAGCTCCACCGCAAGGGAATAAATCCCCCTGTGAACGTTCTTCCCTGCCTTTCCAGGCTGATGAAACAGGGAATCGGTGCAGGAAGAACAAGGGAAGACCACGATCAGGTCTCCAACCAGCTGTATGCAGCCTACGCTGAGGGGGTGGATCTGAGGGGGCTTGTAGCGGTGGTGGGGGAGGAGGCATTGACAGAGAGGGACCACAGATATCTCAGATTCGCAGATGTCTTTGAGAGGGAGTTCATAAACCAGGGCTTCGACGTGGAGAGGAGCATAGAGGAGACTCTCTCCCTCGCATGGAAGCTCCTTACGATACTCCCCAAGGAGGAGCTTAAGAGAATCGATAAGAAGTACATAGACAAATATTACCCGAAGGAGCCTTACAAATACAAGGATAGGGCCTAATCTTTTATAACCCTCCCCTCCACATCCATGATTCCTCTGCGAATCAGACGTCCTCTTATGGGCTCTCCTATCTCGGAGGGGACCATATCTATGACCAATATCTCAAGGGGCTTAACTCCCCTTTTTAACCGCTCCTTGTTTATCCATCTGGCAGTCTCATAGGTCTCCTTGGAGACCACTATTCCATCGAGCTCCTCGGAAAACACCGCCCCCCCGCCAGTGGGGTCATCTATCGGTATTATCCTGTAAGGCTTCTTATATCTCCCTTTTAGATACCTCTCAAGCTCTTGCCGCCTTATCGTATAGGGTTCCACCCTTTCAGCCCTGCTCTCGGAAGCAAATCTGTCAGTGGTGAGGCCTATGAAGACCTCATCCCCCCATGAAAATGCCGCATCCAGAAGGGCTTTGTGCCCTCTGTGGAGCGGGGAAAAGGTCCCTCCAACACATATCTTCATCCTCTGCCCCCTCTCGTCAGACGCTCCCGTACAGAAAGAGAAGGAGGATAAATACTAGAAGGAGCATGTAAATGAATTGCATGATCTTGGCGCGCTGCATCTTCTTGAACGACGCCTCGCACTCCTCCGAGCAGAACTTCTCCCCCTCCGGCACGGCCTTTCCACACACCACGCAGTGGCCGTGAGGAGGGATCCTCACTGCAGGGCCGCTGTCCACAGGTCTCTTCTTCTTTGCCATCTACACCCCCCCCGACGGCAGTATAAGAGTTCCTGCAAACTCCTCCCCTCGTAGAATGGACTTCAGATTGTCCAGCTTCGACCCATTGGCTACGGCACATTTTATGCCACTTCTGTGAAGGATTACAGCAGCTAAGGGGTCAATGACCATATGAGTCCCAGCGGAGAAACCACCGCTCACGGTCAATCTGAGGAGCTCTTCGGTGCTTATTTTCTCAAGAAGTCGGGCATCCTCATGTTTTCGCGGGTCTCTGTCGTAGACTCCGTCAACTGCAGTGAGATTGACGAAGAGCTCGGCGCCCACCCTCTCAGCCACAAGGGCGGAGACAGCATCCGTGGAGTGTCCCGGGACCGTACCCCCACCCACCACTACAGGGTAGAGCTCTCCGTAGAGGGCCGCCTCCTCTACAGTTCTGAAGGGCTCCCCGTTTGAAAACTCTCCGAAGTAGGAAGAGAGAAGAAGGGCGTTCATTCTGGTGGCCTCTATACCGATCAAGTCGAGATGATACTGCGAAGCCCCAGCCCTTCGGGAGAAGTCCATGTACTTTCGGGCGAGCTCCCCTCCGCCTGTCACTATGAAGAATTGCCTCTCCTCCTCAAGCTCGTTGAGAAGGAGGTCCCTGAACTTCTCAAGGTATTCCAGCAGACCCTCCCGGGGGCTGAGAAGTGACCCTCCAAGGGATATCACATACCGGCTCAATATATCACCGGAGGGGGAATAGCCGTGATTCTATTTAACTTCATTTGAATATCTCATCCAGGTCCTTGGGTTTGTACTCCTCTGGGCTCTTGAAGTCTATCTCCCCCACCTCCGGCGGCGGGACCCGGGGTGTGCTCGGAGCCTCTGGCGCTATCTCAGCCTCCGTTGGGGCGGGTGGGGCCCCACCTTCCCCATAGAGTTTTGAGTATTCCATCTGCTTTTCCCTCTCCATCTGCAGCTGCCTCTCCCTCTCCGCTCTTCTTCTCTCCTCGGCCTCTCTCCTCTTCTTCAGAGAGATTTCTATAAATAATCCGAGTATCACCACTATCACTATGATGACAACTATGGGGATGATAAGGCCCTTGAAGGGGCTCTCCTTTACCGGCTTCTCCACCTTCCACTTCGCTCCGTTGGTGGGGAAGGCGTCCTCCCCGTCCGGATGACCGTCATCGTCGGTGTCCCTGTCGAAGGGATCCGTTCCGTTTTCAAACTCCTGAAGGTTGGTGAGGCCATCTCCGTCCATATCCTGCAGAGCATCATCTGGATTGTAGATGTCCAAGCCGTATCTCTCCTCCCACTCGTTGGGAAGGCCGTCACCGTCGTAATCTGACAGGTTATACACGCCGTTCACAACCACGTATATGCTGTCCTCAGTGTAGAGACCCTGCGAGTCGTAAACGCGAACCGTCACGGTGTAGTTTCCTGCCCTCAAGAAATCCCAGTAAACCGATTGCCCCTCTGCCTGCTCCTGGAACCCGTCGGAGGCATCAAAGTCCCAGACGTAACGGATGGAGTCGTTGTAGGGTATATCGGGATCATCCACCCCAGAGGCCGAGAAGTAGCGGTGGAAGAGTATCTTAAAGACCTGGCCGTTCGGCGGTGTGACTATTCTTACCCTCCCAGGCGGATCGTTCACGTTGACCACTGTGACCTTGATGGTCACCGTGAAGGTCTTATCGCTTGAATCCTGGTCGACTACTGTTATGTTCCCTGTGAGGGGCGGGTATTCCGGCGGATATGTACAGTAAATGCCGAAGGCGTTCTCCATTTTCATGGTTATACTGGCGGTGAAGGGGTCTGCCTCTGGATCGTAGATAAGACGATAACCCTCGTAGAAGGAGAGGTCAGAGGTGAAAATCACCGCCGTCTGCTCGCCAATCTCAATATCCTCATCCACAACGGATATGGTGAGATTAAAGAAGTCGTGTTCGTAGACGGTGAACTCAACCACCTGGCCGGGGGCGAGGTTGGAATATGTGTAGGTCCCATTGGATATGCTCACTATCCTCGGGGCATTGTTTTCATTCGTCACATTGAACCACACCAGCGCCGAGACATTTCCCCCCTCCATGTCGTCCACATATATCATCACCCTGTGGGTGCCCACATCGTCGTTCGTTGGTGTCCACCTGATCTCACCCTCCTCGCTTATTCTGAAAAGGGGTTCGGTGTCATCTAGGAACTCTGCGTAGTAGCTGAAGATGTTGTTGTCATCGTGGGGGTCCTCAGCAAGGACCCTGCCGTAGAAGGGCCTTCCTTCCTGGAGAAGGATATCAAATTTCCCCGGGGAGCTTATCCCCAATATCTTCGGTAGATCGTTGACAGAGATTATCGTGACGTTTATGATAAGCTCCTCAGAGTCCCTGATACCATCTGTAGCTTTCAGCGTGATCCTTGTGGTCCCATGAGCATCCTGGACGGGCTGGATGTGCAGGGAGTAGGGATATGGGTTCTCATCGCTTCCGTTCACAAGGGTGACGGTGATAAGATTGTTGGCGAAGGATTTGCCCCAAAGGTTGCTCTCGGTCTTCAGATATATGAGCATCTGGTCCCCGTCGGGATCCTCGAAGAAGTCGTAGACCCCCTCCACGTATATGGGGGTATCCTCGTAGAGCTGGATCTCCCGGGGAGCCGATGGGGAAATGATGGGTGCCCTGTTGTACTGCTCCACCCTCACATAGAGCTTTCCCTCACCTTGAAGTCCCACTTTGTCGTATATGGTCACGTTACACTCGTAGAGCCCCGGGGGTATTTCGGGGGCGACAGTTGTCTTATACTCAAAGTATACCTCCCCAGATGGCGGATCCGATGAGGTGGGCTGCAGGGTCACAAGCTTGTCTCCTATAGGATTCAGGTCCACCGTAGCCCTGTCTATGTCCTTCCACCCGTCGGGGTCTGTGGCTGTTATGTTTATGGTCATTATCTCATTCCCGTCGTTGTGTATGGGGAGGGGTGTGTGGGTGGCCCGAAGCACACGTGGAGGCTTCGGCGGCGGGTAAGTAGTGAGTACCACTGTAACGTTGTCCCCACCGAGAACAACATCGTCGTAGCCGGCGGTGTCCCTGTCCATGTTGTCTACCTCAATGGTCCTGTATATCTGCCTCGGCAACTCCCTCCCGGGCTCCATCTTCCTTAAGGCAACCGCTGCTGGCGGGTAGGAGAGGGGTCTGGATGAGACCGCCGTGGCAGACCATCGGTTGATCTGATCGTAGGGGTTGGGGTCAAGCGTACCGTCGTACCAGAAGACCAGACCGAAGTCGTCTCCGGTTTGATTATCAAATCTCCCCACAGAGATCTCCCGCGGACCCCAGTGATATATCTCAAGGTATATCTGGAAGGTTCCTGTGAAACCTCCATTGGCCATCCCACCCAGTGTCCACACCATGCCGCTGATCATGTTCCCTGAGACATCGTAGTTTGACGTGACCAATATGTCAGTATATCCTGTGCCCAGGAAATCGCCGTGGGAGATGTCGTAAGAGCAGACGAGCCTGGAGCCCGATGTCTGAATAATTCCCACGAGATTCAAAGAGGTTACAAAGGTCCCACTACCTGTGTTGTTCTGTACGTACACTCTGGGGAAAAGGGCAGGACCGTTGGAGAAGGAGAGAAAACCCTCAACCACCATCAGAAGGTCCAAATAACCGTCACCGTTCATATCCCCAAGATCCGCCAGGCCCCACAGCCAGGGGTCAGTCCGAGTGGCTGTGTACTTCAGGGTCTGTGCCACGTGGAACGATCCGTTGTCGTACTTCAGAACTGTGAAGTTCACTGAACCAACCCAGTTGTTTGAGTTTGTCTGTCCGGTCACAACCACCGCATCTACATCGCCGTCGTTGTCTATATCTCCTGCGGTCATATCCCAGTGCCCGTCCTGGTAGTATGGGTGGTTGACCAGTACAAAGACACTGTTGAAAGTTATGTAATCCTTCAGGGTGAATGTTCCAGAGCCGTCGTTCTCAAAATAGTTGAACCGGAACTCCCTTGTGGTGGGTGTCTGAGAGACCTGGGTTGCATCATCCAGATAGACATCGTTGAAAATCCCCCAGGCAAGGATGTCGTCGTCCCCATCCCCGTCAACATCCGCCACCTCTAGCCTCACTATCTTCTCCCCCGTGGGGAGCGAGATGGTCTGGCCTCTTGTGAAGGATGTGCCCTGTCCGTTGTTAAAGTATATCTGTATCTTCTCAAGGCCGCCTGCAGCGATATCAGGGCCCGAACCCCCATCAAGGTTTCCGGTATCCAGGGCCCAAACCTCAAACCCGGGGTTTACAGACCAGGTTATATTGGGAGTGAAGCCGTATCTTGTGGTCTCCCCTCCCGGGGCCGCCTCCACCTGCACCTCGCCGGGGAAGAACAGAAAGGGGGGGGAGAACACCATCAATCCCAGCATAACTATCAGAACGCCTGTCAATCTTTCTCTCATAAGTCAATCACCACCGCTTTTTCTTCATGAATAATTCTGAGAGGGAGCCGTTGGGCTATCCATGAAATCATTTAATAAAAAATTTTTGGTCTTCTGGCCCCCAGGTTAGAGGACCCAACGGTTATATATCTCTTCACAATATCCTTTCCTCTGCTGCAGGTGTGGTCTAGCTGGTCAGGACAAGGGCCTTCCAAGCCCTTAACCCGGGTTCGAATCCCGGCACCTGCACTAAATTACTCACGTCGCTTTTACAATGCTCCCGTAATTTAGTGCTCTACGGTGCTTGTAAGACGGTGAAAGGCTCAGAGAATGCTTGGAGCTTTCACCTGACTTGTGAGGAGGAATTGTCGTCAATGAGAGTCCTCCTCACAAATTCTGGCACCTGCACTAAATTACTCACGTCGCTTTTACAATGCTCCCGTAATTTAGTGCTCAACGGCGCTTATAAGACGGTGAAAGACTGAGAGACTGCTTGGAGCTTTCACCTGACTTGTGAGGAGGAATTGTCGTCAATGAGAGTCCTCCTCACAAGTCCCGGCACCTGCACTTATTATTGTCCAATTGTCCTCTAAGCAACGTAAAGGGATTCGAACCCGAAGGAACCAGTGGGGAATACATTCTGCCACCCCTCCCCCATAATCCTTTATCCCACCCCCCGGGGGGTAACGAGATGCTATGAGATTCTACCTTCACGCTGATCTAGACGCATTCTTCGCATCTGCGGAGATAGCAAGAAACCCATCCCTACAGGGAAGACCGCTGGTGGTGGGGTCTGAGCCTTACAGGGACCGCTACCGGGGGGTGGCTCTCACCGCGACATACGAGGCTAGAGAGTACGGGATACACTCCGGGATGAGCATTGCAGAGTGCTACCGAAGGTGTCCCACCCTGCTTTACGTTGAACCCCATTACAGCTATTATCAGGAGCTCTCACGCAAGGTCATGGACATCCTCTCCCAGATGTTTCCCGCTCTGGTCCAGGCGTCAGTGGACGAAGCCTACATGGTGGCGGAGGATGAGTTAGAGGGTGTAATAAAGAGGGCGGAGGAGCTCAAAAGGAGGGTGGAAGAGGAGATGGGACTTAAGGTCACCGTGGGTGGGGGGGCCTCCCCTTTAACCGCCAAGATATGCTCCTCCATGGCGAAACCGGACGGGCTTCTCATCGTTCCCCCGGGGGAGGAGAAGGATCTCCTCTGGGAGGCACCCATAAGCGCGGTTCCGGGGATCGGCCAGAAGGCCCAGGTAAGACTTCTCAAAGAGGGGGTGGAGACCGTTGGAGACCTCTACATGCTGGGCAGAGGAAGGGCCTTCGAGCTCGCCTCGGAGGCGGCCCTCCGGGTGCTGGCCATACTTGATGGAAGCGTCACCGACGCTGGGAATCTGCTCAATTCTGGCCCCAGACAGAGCTACTCCCGGCAGAAAAGATGGTTTCCCCCCGACGGGGTGGAACCCAGGGAGGAGGAGTGCGTAGGGGTGTGGTGTGAGGTCCTAGACGGGATTGCTGGGGATCTTATGGAGGAGATGGTAGGTGAGGGCGCCATCCCGGGCCACATATCTCTTTCCTTCAGGTGGAGAGGTGGCGTGGTGAGCAGGGGATTCAAGCTTCCCGCGCCCATATGGGAGGGGGAGAGAATAAAGAGGCTCGCTAAGGAGCTCTTCCTGCGGGAGATGAGAAAAAGAGGCGTCAATGCCAGGGATGTAAGAGCGATATCCCTTCGCTTGGGGGTGGGAAGGAGAATAGGGAAAGGGCAGAGAAGGCTGGAGGACTTCACCAGCCCTCAAGCGAGCTCTGCTTCTCCGAGGAGAGAAGCCTCCTGACCGTCCTCCAACTTCTTCTCACCCCGGGGGGGAGCTTTCCGTGCTCCTTAAGGTACCGCTTCAAGAATTCTATCGTTCGTTTGTCGGAGGGGTAGCCGCTTCCAAACTCCCCGATCTCCTCCGCTAGCTCACGTATCCTCCTGTCCCTCTCCACCTTTGCCACCACGGAGGCTGCTGAGACCACTGGGTAGCGGCTGTCTGCCCTGTGTTCAGCCACAATGCTCTTCACTGGGGGGGCCTGCCAGAGCTTTCTCATAAGGTCCTCAGCCACCTCATCACCGAACCTCCCCTCCATGGTGTCTGCCGCGTCAATGTAAACGTAATGCTCGCCTACAAGCCCCTCCAGAAGAAGTTGAAGAGCTCTTGAGAAGAGCTTCACTTCAAGCTGGTTCATGGTCATCACCCTCCTTAGGTCGTCTATCTCCTCCGCCTCCACAACAACTAGGCTGTGGGGGTACCTCTCGCGGATGACCTCGGCGAGACGCTCCCTCCTCTGTGGCCTCAGCGCCTTTGAGTCCTTCACCCCCAGCTCTACCAGCTCCTTCTGGTCCTCCACAGCCACTGCTGCCACCACCAGAGGGCCGATGACCGGGCCCCTTCCCGCTTCGTCAACACCCACGTGCATGCACGTAAAACCTGTGATACATTTATAAATTCTTTCTCTCTTTCTAGGCGGGGTGAAGACTCCTTGCCTTTGAGCTGGAGAGATAAGTACACTGAGGGCCTGAGGGAGAAAAAGACCCTTCTTGTAGTGGGGCTCGACCCTACCCCTGAGTCTTTACCGCCCCAATTAAAAAAGGAAGCGGAGGGGGATGAATGGTGGGAGCCAGTGGGAAACTACCTGAAAGGTATAGTTGAAGAGACCCATGAGTTAGTCCTAGGCTATAAAATGAACTCCGCCTTCTACGAGGGGATGGGGCCCGATGGGCTCGGGACCATGCTTGAGGTTAAGAAGCACGCTGAGAGGTCCGATTCCTCTCTCCTTCTCATCTTCGACGGTAAAAGAGGGGACATCTCCCACACGGCGGAGTCATATTCATCCGCCATCTACGACATCTGGGGATTTGACGCTACCACAATAAGCCCCTACATGGGATGGGATGCTGTTGAACCCTTCTACAGGAGGGTGGGTAAGCTCACCATCCTCCTGGTCAGGACCTCCAACCCATCCGGAGGAGAGGTGCAGATGTGGGGGGAGCCGCCCCTTTACTTGAGAATTGCAGAGCTTATTGCCGAGAGGGATCCAAGAGGGGACCTCGGTGCGGTTGTGGGAGCCACCCACCCAAAGGAGCTGAAAGAGATAAGGAATATCCTGGGAAGGAGAAGGGCCATACTCGTCCCGGGGGTGGGTGTGCAGGGTGGTGACGCCGCCGAGGTGTTGAAACAGGGGGAGGGTGTTATGCTTGTTAACGTATCGAGAGGTGTCATTCTAGGGTGGAAGAAAGGGGGGTGGCCCCGGGGTGTTAAGGAGGCTGCAAAAAGGTTCTCAGCCGCCCTTAAAGTACATCAGCCCCAGCGCTTCATATAGATGAAGGCTCCCGCCCCGATGGCAGCTAGCCCTGCAACGAGAAGAATTAGAGCTAGGTATATGGGGTTGCTGAGCACCCCACTTCTGTTCTCAGCCTTTTGGGGTTCTTTGACAACAACCCGTGCCGTAGCAGCGGTGCTCACTCTGCCGGCGAGGTCCATGACCTCCACCTTCACAGTATACTCCCCCGCTCTCATGTACTGATGTTCTTTAGACATCTGCGTAGTCCACCCGGTGGAATTCCCGTCACCAAAGTCGTAGCGGTAGTATCTCACACCTACATTGTCCCAAGAATTGTTAGCATATATTGTCACGCTCTCCCCCGTGTACACACTTTGGCTGGACAGCGTCACGACGGCCAGAGGGTCTGTTAAGTCCACTTGTATCTCCATCCACCTCTCCCTCTCCCGATTGCCCGCCTGGTCTACAGAGTAGTAGTAAACCCGATGACTTCCCTCGGGAGGAGTGAAGGGGCCCGTGTAGAGCATATAGGGCCCGTCGTCTATTCTGTAAAAGATATCCGCCATGCCCATATCGGTGGTCATGAAGACCATGGGCTCGGAGATGTACCAGTCGTTGTTCCCCACTTCCCCCTCCACCCACGTCTTGACCCTGTCAGGGTTCTTATCCACCCTAACAGTTATGTTCTCCCCCCTTCCAACGTTGCCCGCCTCATCCACAGCCCAGAAGGATATCTCATGGACCCCACTCCCCACAGTGAATACCCCGTAATACTGAAGTGGCTCACCGCCGTCTATGGAGTAGTATATCTCCCCCTCCTCTGAGGAGGTTAGGATAATCCCCGGGGTGGTGTTGAACCAACCCTCGTGGTCCTCAATCGTGAAGGTGGCGTTTACTGAAGGTGGATGGGTGTCCACTTTAACGGTAACGGTGATGTTCTCTCCGCGGTTGCCCGCCAGATCCACACCCCAGGCCATTACTGTATGGACCCCTTCCGGGATCGGGAAGGGGCCACCGTATATCCTTGTACGCTCCCCGTCAAGGGTGTAGTATATTTCAACCTCCTCTTCCGCCTCAAAGGTTATCTCCGGTACCACCGTGTAGTAGTTATTTTTGCCATTGGGGTAGAGGGGGTCCAGGACGTATGTTAGCACTGGGGGATGGGTGTCCACCTTGAGGAGGAGGGTGTGGTTCTCCTCAAAGTTTCCCGCCTCATCCACTGCCCAATAGGTTATCACGTTCACACCATCTGGAACCACAAGAGGTCCCGCAGCCCGCTGTATGTTCCCCTCGTTGATTTTATAATATATCTGAGCACCTTCCTCACTGCTGAAGGTGACCTGCGGGCTTGTCTTATACCAGCCGTTCTCTCCATCCGGTTGAGCGGGAATTACTGTGGCAGACGAGAAAGGCGGTGTGAGATCTACCTTGAAAGTAACGTTCTTCATCTCCTCTGTGTTACCGTAGCGGTCAACCGAGTAGTAATAGAGGGTGTGTACTCCCTCGGGCATCTGGAACGGGGCGGCATAGGTGGCGATTGCGGAATCGTCTATTTTATAATAGGTGATAGCACCCTCCTCGGTGGAAAGGGTGATGAGGGGCGCTGTTATGTACCATCCATTCTCCCCATCAGGAACCTGCGGGGAGACAAGAAGCTCTGTTGTGGGGGGCGTCAGGTCCCTTATCTCAACGTTTAGAGTGAAGCCCCCAGAGGAAGTGGTGGAGGGAAGGAAGTACATAGTGTCGTAAGAGGCCCCGAAACCCTTAAGGGCGTATTCGCCGTGGTCCCCTGAGATTGGAAGTTTCACAACATTTCTTATTGTGCCGGAGGATAGCATTACCATCATAACGTCAAAGCCGTTGTTGGCGCCATCAAAGACTAGGCCTAGGTTTTCTTCCCCCGATGTGAGCTTGTAGAAATAGGGAGCATAGGCCTTCAGGTTCCCGGGGGTAGTATAAGTCGTTGGATACTCACTGAATGTCCCAGAGAGGGCTCCATCGGAGACTTTCAGATTGTACGAAGTGAAGCCATATCTACCGTCACCGTAGGAGGTGGAATCCAAAAGCAGTGCAACTTTCCAGTCGTTAAATACATCCCAGAAGTTCACAGAGTAGCCGTGAGCAGCTAAGGTTGCTGTGATGGATGAGACAGAGTTTCTGGAATCGTGGACAAGATCCCTTATGAAATCCTGCCCTCCGTATTTCTCCATGAGGTATATCATAAAGGAGGCTGCGGAGCCGTAGTCATCAATCCCATAATATCCGTCATAGAAGTTCAGAAGATTGTTGTTGGGAAGCTGGTAGAAGTAGTATAGATGAGAACGAAGGCCCGAGGCTGAGAGCCCGAAGTTTACATAAGCCGCTAAATCGGAACAGCCCTCATTCATCCATATGTCCTCGTTGGGGTCTTCTCTGTAGTGTATGAGGTGCTGGAACTCGTGTGCAAGTATCTCCTCCCCCCAGGAGACATCGTAGGAATCCATGTAGATATTGTTGGGAGTGGAGGGGCTGAAAAATCCTCCCGTACCACCTCCGCCGTCTATAGGGTATATGTAGATGTTCACGGAGGTTATTCCTCCGCCCTTGTTGAACCAGGCGATATCGGTTGGATATATCTGGTTGTCAAAGGTGCTGCCCAGCTGGTTTATCCTTGTGGTGGTGAGGCTCACCCTTGTGTCCACATAGATTTTACAATGTGTACCAGAGTATTCTAAGGAAACTGCTCTGGTGGTTGGTGGTTGGGACGCCTCGTCCTCTGTGTATTCCCCCTCCTCGATCATTCGGTAGATGATAGGGGTAGCACAATATCTAGGCACATAACCCAGCCGCTCAAGATAATGCTCTCTTACCTGAAGGATCCTGTTCATAACATTTGGAGGGAGCTCCAAGGGTAGATATTCTCCTTTCCCACCCTCGGCCTCCAACATCTGGGGTGGCAGCAGTATAACCAGCCCTAGAACCAGTATTATGGTTAATGTGAATCTCTTTCCGAAACGTGACTCCTCTGGCATTCTATCGCTAGCCTCCTGAGGTCTTCAGATTGCCAGGAGATATATCTAATTTATGGCATAGTTTTACAATATTGAGTTCGGAGTTCAAAGGTGGTCTTTCACCCAATTTGGAGAGAAGAATTAATTTAAGCGAAATCTATACCCCCTCCCGATTTTGATGAAACGGATAAAAGTTATCAACGACCCCACCGATCTGGCCACCTTCCTCAGAGCCTTGGACACTGAAGTGAAGAGGAAGGTCTTCCAGGATGTGCTGAACGGCTGGGTGAGCGCAGAGGACATTGAAGCCAAATATGGAAAGGAAGGTTTGGATGCACTGGCCTTCTTTGAGAAGATGAAGCTTGTGGAGATATCATGGACTGTGGACGATAAAGCGGCCAGGCGTGTGAAGACTTATCACTCATACTATTATTCAGTGCACGTAAACTTCAGCACATCTCTTTTGGAGTTCTCTGATGTCCTCTACGCGGCCACGATGGACGAGGAGGAGTTCAAAAAGCTTGAGGAGCAGATATTGGAGGGGGTGGGGGATGACGGAATCTTTTCAGGCGACGTGGCTAGGAAGTATAACATGTCCATCACTCTTCTTAAGTCCCTTATAAAGAGATCCACCAGGCTTGAGATGAGAGGCCACCGGATACAGAAGATCAGGGAGATCGAGGGGTAGAGGGATTAAAATGACAGAGCATGGGGGTAGAGCCTTTCGGGCCGGCAGGAAAACAGCCCCCAGGGCAGAAGGAAAGGAAGGAAGGGGGCTAATCTCCTTCCTCCGTTCACTCTCTTTGGAGATGAAGACCTTCATGGCAGCCATGTCTATAGGAGGAATTTTCCTCTACGCCTACTTCTTCATGAGAGACCTGCGGGAGGAAGTATACATCGCTGCTATCCCTGCCGTGCTGCTTACCGGAGCCCTGCCAGTGATATATTTCTCAAAGGACCTCATCAAACTCCGCTCACCCGAGGGACGCATAAGTCGGAAGGTCATATTTGTAACAAGCCTGTTCACGGCCGTATTCCTGCTGCTGGACATTCTGTTCCTCTCCGACATTTTTGGCCGGGGAGTTCTTTTCGATCTGCATGTAGACCTCTCCCATGCGGTTCATTTTGTTTTCCTCCTCCTCCTTGCAGGCTTCGGTGCCACCGTTCTTATGCTGGCCATAACCGAGGAAGATCTGGAGGAAGAGGAGAATGTTCCCTGAAGATCTAAAACCCCCGGTGTGGGTCCTCAGAATGGGCCACAGGCCCGGGAGGGACAAAAGGGTCACAACGCACGTAGCTCTCCTGGCAAGGTCCTTCGGGGCCAGAGGGGTCCTAGTTGATCGCAGGGATGAAAGGTTACATCAGACCGTGGAAGAAGTAGTGAAAAGGTTTGGGGGGAATTTTGCATTGAGGAGCGGCGTCTCCCCTAAGAGGGAAGTTGAAAACTTCCCCGGGGCGGTGGTACATCTCACCATGTACGGGGAGCCCTTAAGGTGGCATGTCAAGGAGCTTAAGGGTGAGGAGAGGCTTCTTGTGGTTGTAGGGGCTGAGAAGGTTCCCGGGTGGGTCTATCAAAAAGCGGACTACAACATCTCCATATCACAGCAACCTCACTCTGAGATCTCCTCCCTGGCTGTCTTCTTGCATGAGCTGTACGGGGGGGTAGAAGAGGAGCTTTCGTTCCCCGGGGCCCGGGAAGTCATACTCCCTGCGAAGAAAGGGAAGAAGGTAATCAGCCTTGAGGCCCCGCCGCTTTCAGAGCGGAAAAAGGAAGAGGGATGGATACCTGACGAGAAGGAAGCCCTGAGAATCCTTGTGGATGTCGGCACACCACCAGCGGTAATAAGCCACTGTCTAGCTGCGATGGAATTCAGCAAGGACCTCCTCGCCAGGGTCTCAAAGAACGTTAAAATTGACGAGCGGCTTTTACTGGTGGGGTCGCTTCTGCACGATGTGGGGCGCTCCAGGAGCCACGGCATAGACCACGGGGTCATAGGAGGGGAGCTGCTTAGAGGGCTGGGGGTGGATGAGAGGCTTGCAAAAGTTGCTGAAAGGCATATTGGGGCGGGGCTTGATGAAGAGGATGCTTCCCGCCTCGGTTTGCCCCCAAAAAGGTACGTGCCGGAGACTCTTGAGGAGAAGATCATAACGCACATTGACAACATGCTTGCAGATTCTGAGCGCGTCCCACTAAGCACATTCCTAGAGAGGATGAGGAAGCGGGGCCTTGAGAATGTAGCTAGAAGAGCACTGGATATCCAGATGGAACTGGAAACTCTCCTGGGTATTAAGTTTGACGAGCTCATAGGTTAGGTGATGAAAATGGAGCTGAAGGAGGAGAGGATCGTCGTAGCGGGAAAGGAGATCACCTTGAAGGGGGTAGACCAGATACTCAAGGAAGTGGAAAACCTTAATATGGAGGATGAGCAGAGCCAGAGGGAGATCATGAAAAGGGTGCGCATGTACAACTACATTCCCCCCGAGCTTGAGGAGGAGGTCCTGAGTGTGCTTTGGGGCCTGTATCTTAAAAGGAAGGGGGCGGGGAGAGGGGGAACATGAACCTCCTCCGCTAGGCGCGTTAAGGAAAAGGTTAATATGGACCTATCGCATTCGCCCTTCCTGACATGATTTCTGGTGAAATTGACGGGCCTCATTTTGAAAAGGAAAAAACCATAGATGAGAGCGGGGATCACATAGAATCAGATGACCTGTTGGGGTTCAGAAGTGAGGTGGAGGTTCTCATGGACTACATCGCACAGGTGGATAGGGAGCTTAGAGAGGTGGAGGTGGGTTTAAAAAGACTTCTCAGAAGGCCCTTTTAGAGATGTCCTGACATCTTCCACTCCTCCTTTCGTCATTGTGCGAATTTTTCTTTTATCTCTTTACGACCTCGCCAGAATTAGGTTTATATAGGGTAGGCTATTTCCTACCGAGCCCCACTAGGGGCGGACAAAGGAGGAATGCGTATGGCTGAGGAATTGAATCCGTTTGCGATAGCACAAAAGCAGCTTGACGAGGTGGCAGAAATCATGGGACTGGATGAGTCAACCCACCAGATGCTCAGAGAACCAATGAGAACACTTATCGTAAGTATACCGGTAAAGATGGACGATGGCACTGTGAAGGTGTTCACAGGCTTCCGAGTGCAGTATAACGACGCACTGGGACCCACCAAAGGAGGTATCCGCTGGCACCCATCTGAGACCTTGGACACCGTAAAGGCCCTTGCTGCCTGGATGACCTGGAAAACCGCCGTTGTAGGGATACCCTACGGAGGCGGTAAGGGTGGCATCATATGCAACCCCAAGGAGATGAGCGACGGCGAGAAGGAGCGCCTTGCCAGGGGATACATCCGGGCCATAGGAAGGTTCATCGGGCCGGAGAAGGACATACCCGCCCCGGATGTCTACACCACCCCCCAGATCATGGCCTGGATGATGGATGAGTACAGCAAGCTCATGGGATATAACACCCCGGGGGTAATAACCGGAAAGCCCCACAATGTTGGCGGGTCCAAGGGCAGGGAGGACGCTACCGCCCGCGGCGGGATGTTCGTGCTCAGGGAAGGTGCCAGGTTCCTCGGGATCAAGCTTGTTGAGAACAAAGAGAACCTCCACAGACCACCCCACGAGCTCATGGAGCTTCCAGACGAGATACCTAAGGGCGAGGATGTGCTTACCGTTGCTATCCAGGGATACGGCAACGCCGGATATCATGCCCACGTGCTAATAACCAGAATGTTCTCTAACGTTAAGGTTGTTGCCGTCAGCGACTCAAAGGGCGGCATTTACTCCGAGGAGGGGCTTCCCTTCCGTGAGGTCTTCCGCACAAAGAGAGAGACTGGCACGGTGACCAACTATCCCAACGTTAAGAAGATCAGCAACGAAGAGCTTCTAGAGCTTGATGTGGACATACTCATACCCGCTGCCCTTGAGAACGTCATTAGGGAGGACAACGCCGACCGCGTGAAGGCCAAGATCGTGCTGGAGCTCGCCAATGGACCCACGACCCCTGAGGCTGACAGGATACTCCACAAGAAGGGATGCCTCGTGCTCCCTGACTTCCTAGCCAACGCCGGTGGTGTCACCACATCTTACTTCGAGTGGGTGCAAAACATAAACGGCTACTACTGGGATTATCCAGAGGTCTACGCTAAGCTGGACAAGAAGATGAGCGACGCCACCTGGGATGTCCTGAACACCCTGAAGGAGTACAACGAGAAGGGGAAGGACATTCACACCAGGAACGCTGCTTACATCGTGTCGGTGAAGAGAGTTGCCGATGCGATGAAGACTCGCGGCTGGATATAATCCCAGCCGCTGAGGGGTGGCAGGGCCATCCCTATTTTCTTCTTTTTTGAGAAGTTTTCACTTCTTTTCCCGGCCCTCTTCTGGGTAGGTCTTTTTTATGTAGTGGCCGTAGGAGATAACGAAGGCACCCCCAACTGCAATCAAACCCCCCACCACATAAGATGGGTTAATGTATCCCAAGGCCCCAGAGAGAAGGATGGAGAGTGCCAGGGACAGCAGGCCTAAGAACACCAGCAGCTTCTCAATGGGCCTTTCTATAAAGACTCCAAGTCCCACCAGGATGACTCCTACGCTGAAGAAGTAGATGAGAACTATGGCGGATAGAGCCACGTCGTTGTTTACTCCCCCCAGATAGAGTGCCCCAAAGAATATTATGAGAAAGCCCAAGAGATAATACTGGAGGTCTACATCTTTCACATTTCTGCCTCCCCTGCACTGTGGGCCTCCATAGTTTTTCATTAATATATTTCTTTCTGAAAAAAACCATCCAAACAAGGTTTGTCTTCCTTTAAACTCGGGAGGTTAAAACGAAAATGAGCTCCCAAACGGTAAATTTTATTACACATCTTCTATACCTCCTCACAGGTGCCACCGTAGCTTAGCCCGGTAGAGCGGCTGACTTGTAATCAGCAGGTCGGGGGTTCGAATCCCTCCGGTGGCTCCACTTCTAAATTAAACATCTAAAGTCGCTATTTTAACAGCTATAAGCACTCGGGGGCCAGAATATCTACAAGTTTTCTACGGCATCTGTAGACTCCACTCCGTGTTTTTGAAAGAATATTACATCCCCCTAAAAATTCAGGAACAAATAAATTATACCGGGAAAAGATGCGCAACCATGAAAGTGAAAAAGTACGACCTTATAGTCATTGGCACTGGCTCAGCGATGAACATCGTTGACCCCCTCCTTCGGCGAAACCCCAACATGAAGGTGGCGGTCATTGATAAAGATGACCCCGGGGGCATATGCCTGACCAGGGGATGCATCCCTACGAAGATTCTTCTCTATCCCGCCGAGCTGATACGTGAAGTTAAGAGGGCTAGGGAGTTTGGGATAGAGGTAGAGGTGAAGGATGTGGATTTTGAGAAGGTCATGGGGAGAATGAGAAAGCTCATCGGCAGGGACATAGAGATGATAAGACGAGGTCTATCTCACGCCCCCAACATAGACTACTATCCCCATCCTGCGTCCTTTGTGGCACCATACACGCTGAAGGTTGCTGGGAAATACATAAAGGGAGACATGATCTTTCTCTGTACGGGCTCCAAACCGTTCATACCTCCTATAAAGGGACTTCAGAGGGTTGAATACCATACAAGCGACACTATACTCAAGATAAAGAAGCGCCCCTCAAGTCTCATCATTGTAGGAGGGGGATATATTGCCGCAGAGTATGGACACTTCTTCTCCGCTATGGGAACGGAAGTCACTATTGTGGGCAGGAACCCGCAGTTTCTGCCTCAGGAGGAGCCTGAGATTTCGGCGTTGGCCAAGAGAGAGATGGGAAAGTACCTGAAGATCATCACGAACCATGAGGTGGTGGAGGTGGGGAAGACCCTCTCAGGAAAGAAACGTGTCATTGCCGTGGACAGAAGCACCGGAAAGAGGGTGAGCTTCACTGCGGATGAGATTCTCGTCGCAGCCGGCAGGGCCTCCAACAGCGACGTACTGAAGCCCGAGAAGGGCGGTATAAAGACGGATAAGAAGGGATGGATTCTGGTCAACGAGTACCTTGAAACTTCCATGCCTAACGTCTGGGCCATGGGGGACGCCATCGGAGTGCATCTCTTCAAGCACGTGGCCAATTATGAGTCCGAGGTGGTATACTACAACGCCGTTCTAAAAAGAAAGGTGAAGGTTGATTATCATGCGGTCCCCCACGCTGTCTTCACCTATCCGGAGATAGCATCCGTTGGAATGAAGGAGGCGGAGGCCATAAAGAAATACGGCGAGGATGACGTGCTCATCGGCATTGAAAGATACCAGGATACAGCCAAGGGGGAGGCTATGGCGGTGAAAGACTATTTTGTCAAGGTCATCGTTAAAAAGGATGAACTCAAGATTCTAGGAGCCCACATAATTGGCCCTCAGGCATCTGTGCTGATACAGGAGGTTATAAACCTTATGTACACTGAGGAGGGAAGCGCCTATCCCATGTTTGAGGCCATGCACATACACCCCGCCCTAAGCGAGGTCGTTGAAAGGGCCTTCGGTTCCCTCATGCCCCCTAAGCACTATCACCACGTTCTGGTGGAGCACTATGGACTCCCGGAGAGGTAGGCGTTTTTTCCTAACTCCTTTTAGAAACCCTTTTCTCCCTCTTTCCCTTCTCGCACAGAAGTAGGATGAAGCCTATAGCGATACAGACCCAGGTGGATGTGAGTGTGGAGAGAAGGCCAATCGTCATAGCCCTTGTCACGCTAGTTGTGGTTAGTGCGTATATACCCCCAATAGTCAGTGCGTGTCCCACCCCTCCCGGAAGAAATACACCCAGAAGCAATGCCGCAGAGGAGGAGAGAAGTGCCATCCCTATGATTGAATCTAGACGGTACAGTTCCCTGTTGATACCCAGTACCTCTGCCAAGATGAAGACCCTCAAGGCTTCATTTGACCAAATCAGCAGTGTTAGAATGAGCGTGGAAGAGAGGCTCTTTCTGCTGTTTCCATATGCTCTAGACCCA
>Ga0190360_1000347_pt1 | contig 26235 bp, 24 predicted proteins | sample 48721834_MG_FD_161271 | JGI IMG/M metagenome (GOLD analysis project Ga0190360, IMG submission 161271) | Hydrothermal vent microbial mat bacterial communities from Southern Trench, Guaymas Basin, Mexico - 4872-18-3-4_MG | ecosystem: Environmental > Aquatic > Marine > Hydrothermal vents >...
TGAAAGGATATTTATTTCTTATGTTTAGAATTTCAAAAAGTTTTTTGATAAATAAATTAAGAGATTTCATTAAAATTTTTTGAAATCTTTTATAATATTATTCGTTTTATTTTGTATTTACTTAGATAACCTAATTTAAATAATATATTAATATTAAAGTCTTATGAACGAATAATAAAAGAAATATTGGTAATTTTATAAAATTAGATTTATAATTTAGACCTTAATTCATCTGCTAAATCTTTTGCTTCCTTACCTGCTCTTTTGATTTTGATTGATGGCCCGCGTCCAGTTATTTTTCGTTCGATTAATACTAATTGTTGGTAAGTTAAACGCTCTTTTAAGATTCCATTGCCAACAAGTAATTGGATTACCTCTTCAATTAAATTACTTACTCTAATATCCCGTTTTCGTATTTCTCCAAAATATTGATACGCGTCTGGTTGCATCCAAGTTATCAATAACCTCTCACGCGGATTATTTTGCATCTTTTCTTCTAATTCTTCCATTTTCCTTTTTTGTTCTTCCAACTTTTTCCGTTCTAATACTCTACGTTGTAACTCCAATAACTTTTTTCTCTTTATTTTTTCTAAATCGTCCATTTTATCATCATTTGAGAATTTAGTTTTTTAACAGATTCTATCAATCAAATAACTAAATCTATTTATTTATTTTTTTCCCGGAGTATTACCTTTATTTTTTACCTCAAAAATCATTTCTTTTTTACATGTTCAATAAACTTTAAGGGATTATTAAACAAATTTTATGAAAAAATTTCTCTGAAGATTATTAATATTTATGTGGTCTAATAATAATTTGTAATCGTGATTTTAAAACATAATTATTTTTAATTGAGTCCAAATTAATTTTATTATAAAACAAAAATTCGATTAAAAACATATAAAATAACATATAATTCAAAAACGAAATTCAAAATTGACTAACTTCGATCGTATAAAATTGTACTTAGATTAATATTCTATGTTTGTACTAAATCATTCTAAAAAAAATAAATATAATTAGATATTGATTGAAAATTAAATACCAAAATGAGTCACTGGTATTGTTTCAAATATTGGCCGGATTATTGCAAACCACCAGGCGGCTAAAACATATTTAAAGAATATTATAGAAAAAATTATACAGCCTAATATTATTATTTTATTAATATTTTCGAATTTCTTTAATTTTTTAAGGACGTTCAGTTCATTTTTGTCGTTAATTGGTTTCAGCCCATTATATAGTTTAATAGAATAAATTATACCAAAAGCATAAAGACAATAAAAGACTATAAATAAAGAGGTCGGTACACCAATACAGTCTAATATTATGCCCGATGTATAGTCTAAAATTATAACAGTGGAGGTATATGAGCTGGATACAATAATCCAGCCTTTTTCAGGGACATAATCTGCATCATAAGGGATACCATTAACGCCTAAAGTCCAAGTCTTTATTATTTGATTTGTACTTGGATTTATTTCAAGTAATATATCATTATTTGAATCATCAATTAGATAATCACCGTTTGGTAATGGGTCAATATCGCGTACCCATTTCATAATGCCGCACCCTTTAGGATATGCATATTGCCAAATAATATTACCCGAACGGTTAATTTGAATACATCGAAAATTCTCTGAATCAGCTATTAGATAAGTTTCTGAATTATTTAAATAACATGTTCCGTGTTGATGATTCATTAAAGAATGGTCACCGGGTTTTCCTGCATGCCAAACGATCTTTTTACTTGCGTTATATGACACCTCAATAATCATATCAAAATTACGCAAACTTACTGAAATTATAGGACAATAGACACCAGGTAAATTGCTATTATTAATGAATTGGATTTCATTAATATGTGTCCAACATCCATGGGCTGGTTTTTGGTTTAATACATATTCTCTGGCCTTAGAATTTTTACCCCAACCCCATTGATCCGCATAATCTGACCAATTAAATTGAGTCATATTACGAAAATCTAACTCCCAAACAATTTTTTTATTTGTGATATTTACCTCTATTACTCGGTCATTTACTGTATCGGAGATCAATATATTTCCATTTGGTAGAATATCAGAATCATGAATAAATATTATACCTCTTTTATCCCCGGAATATTCCCAATCAATTTGTCTCTTAGTTATATTCCATATTACAACTCTATTATATTCTGAAATTAATAGATCACCTTTATATTTACCATTATTTATATAATCTACATCTGAATTTGGTACAACCTTTACAAATGACGGGACTACAAAATTACTTATGATAAAGACAATTATAAACCCACAAACAAAAAGAATGGCCATATTCTTATATAATTTCATAATTAAACTCAACTTTTTAATTTCTTTAATGTTAAATGAATTATATTTATTTTAGTTTTTAAGATAGCGATTTTTTTTTTAATCATTTGCTTGATAAAAATATGTAAATTATTTTATTTATTTCTCAGAGACAGAAAATTTGGAAAGATTTTTTAATATTGATTTATATATGGAGAAATATAAAGAATATTAGGTTAATTCTGATAAGTAATATTGGATACAATATTATATTATCTATAGAAATAAGTATGTAAAAGTATTTGAGATGTTAAGTCTTGGTGAAATCCATATAAACCATATACATAAACAACCATATTGATTTATTAGTTGGATATAATAACAAACAGATGAAATATTATTTTAAAATAAAGTATATCGCTATTTTAACAATATATTTCCATATGAGAATTTCTTTATAACGAGGAAGTCCGAGAACACAAAAATAAAAAGAGAAAAAAGTAAATGTAGGACATAAAAAAGGATAGAAAATAAAAATAAATTAAAAAATTAAAAAAATAAAAATATATATTAAGAGCAAATAAATATAATAACTGCAATCATTTCTCTATTTTACTTGTTTTTACTTTTTTATATATTTATAATATACTACTATCACTATCACTATACCTGATATTGTTCCGATTATAATGATAATTAAACTTTTATTTTGAAAAAATGATGGCTGAAATGTTGTCTTTACATAATGTATATACTTTACAGAAAATGCATCATGATTACCGGATCCAAAACTTGAAGTATGTCTATAGAGATATATATATTATTTAGGCTGTCTACCACCACACCATTACCAGAATCAGATGCATTACCACCCCATGTAACATTCCATAATTGGCTCCCATCAGGGTTATACTTCACCAAAAATGCATCATAAAGACCAGCACCAAAACTGTGGGTTTGCCCACTAATATATACATTGTTATCCTCGTCTATTACTATATCAGATGCTCCATCATAAGATGCGCCGCCCCACGTAATGTTCCATAATTGATCCCTATTAGAGGCATACTTCACTAAAAATGCGTCATTATTTCCTGCTCCAAAACTATAAGTATCTCCACAGAGATATACATAGTTTTCACCATCTACCGCCATATCATTACCCCTATCGGAAGATGTATTGCCCCAAGTAAGATTCCACAATTGGTTCTCATTATGATCATACTTCACCAAAAATGCATCGTAATTACCTGCTCCAAAGCTAGTAGTTTGTCCGCAGAGATACACATTATTCTCACCGTCTACCGCCATACCATTGCCATATTCATCGGATGTACCACCCCATGTAATATTGAATTTTTCTAAATAAAACACATTATCCTCAGAAGAAGATGAAAATAATTTAACTTTATTATTATAATAATTAATTTCATTTGTCTGAACAATATAACTTGTAGAATAAAGATGGGAGATATTAAAGAATAATAACAGAGAGAGAGAAAGAGAAAGTCAATGTGGTCAATAGAGAAAGATTCAAAATTTTTAAGTATTTTGGCTTTTTCATATATTTCACATCATTAATGAATGAGGTATTAGTTTAAATTTTCATGTATAAAAATAATTCTATTAAACCAAATTATTTAAATAAAAAATTGAAACGAATGATAAATTTTAAAATTAAAAAACTGAAAATCTGATAAATCGTTAAAATTAACTAATATTAATAATATACATTGTTCCTATAATTTTATATAAAGTTAGAAAAAAAATCAAATTATAAAGAAGAAAAAACATCAAGATCTTTAAATATTTTGTTTTATTACCCAAATAATTAAAATGAATAATAAACATTTGAAAAAAGTATTATGTATATAAAATTTGAAAAAGATACTTGAGGATATTTTGTATTACACACTGAAAAAACATCTAATGAGTCTGATTTTACCAATAAATAATTACTAATTTATTAAATTATAAAAAATGAGTTTTTCAAAATTTTTAACATTATCAAAATAAATAATTTTATTTCCCACTTCTGAAATATGAAATTTGGGAAGATTTTTAATGGTAATAAATGTTTAGGAGGAATGAGGGAGATAATAGATATGAGGAATATTGAGCAAAAACTTAGAATGGCCATATGAAATATTATTAACATTTGTAATAATGTATTGACAGGTTTAAGGTCATCTTGTTTACACTATATTTATTTTATATTAAACAATAATATAACTTGAGGGAAGGAAAAACGACGCAAGATACTTTATTTCGCATGGTTTATAGGAAATTATACAAGATAACTTACATTCTTTTTGTTATTTTTACAAATCAAAACGTTTTAATAGTTTACATTTAGAATTTTTAATAGAAAATGGAATTTAAATGAAAAATGAAAAATTAATAAGATTTAGGCGCATTTTTTTATGGTAGATTGGAAAAATGAAAAGGAGCAAATTTTTTGGATTAAAATGATTATTGCAATAATTTCAAGTGTTGTGTTATTTTTTTTAATGCAGATTTTTCCAGTCCAAATGATACAAACTCCAATATTATTATATTTTACTCTTATGGTCATAATGTGTTTTTTAATTACATTTTTAATTCCTCCCATTGTATTAATAATATTTAATAAATTATTAAAAAATAAAATTCCCCCAATTTCGCATATATTTTTTCATAGAACAGGGACAATGATATTAATTTTTAGTACTATTTTTACTATTTTGTTTATTTTAAATTTAGGTTAATAATACTATTAAAAAAAAATAAATATTTAGTTCATATAAATTATAATATTATATTTATTAGTAAGATATTTTCTATAAATATGTCCAATAATCTGATATTTGCATTAACATAATTATTTAAAACATAAATTTAATTTTATATTATAGGAAAAGTTTAAAATTATCTTACACTAAATTTTGGACAATAATATTTAAATTCCTTCCAAAAAATAAGGATGCATTTTAATATAGATGTTATTTATATAGAATAAAATACAAATTTAATAATTGAGAATCACAAATTAAATAATTGAGAGATTAGAATGGCAACTTACAAGTTGAAAATGTTATTATTAGGAGCTGCTGCTGTAGGAAAAACGAGTTTAATCCAAAAGTTTATAAAAGGAAGGTTTGAAAAAGAATATAAAATGACTATTGGGACAGATATATTTACCAAAGACCTTGTAGTTAAATATAATAACGAAGACATTGCAGTAACGCTCTCAATTTGGGATATAGCAGGGCAGGAACGTTTTAGTTTTTTTAGGACTGCATTTTATAAAGGTGCAGTAGGAGCATTGATAGTTTTTGATTTGACTAGATACGAAACATTTAATCCGGGAATAGTAAATTGGTTAAAAGAGCTGTGGGGATTTACTGGAAGAATACCAGTAGTTATATTAGGTAATAAAAATGACTTAAAAAGATATAGAGCTGTAAAAGGTGAAGACGCAGAAAAATTTGCCAACAAAATAGCCAGTGATTTTATGGAAACATCAGCTAAGACGGGTGATCATGTTGAGGAGGCGTTTTCAATATTAGCTCATAAAATGGTCAAGGCTATGAAAGAAAAAGAGCAAAATGTACAATAATTAGTTTTAAAAGCCTTGAATGCGACCAGCTGCCTCATAATTGATAATTAATTGACCTTTTTTCTGTTTGGAATCTAACTTATTAGTGAAAATTTTATATTCAGTATTGAAAACTTTGGATAAAAATTGAGAACTTGTCTTTAAAGAATTACTAAATATGGTAGTAGCAGCTTTAATTTCACCGTAATCAGATAAATCATATTGTTGAAGAACTTCTTTTATGATCTTCAATTCTGGTTTTGAGTAGGTATATTGAGCTATAATTTGACTATCAACTGGAGAAAGACGTTTTGGAATTTTTATTGTTAACCTGGTTTCTTCAAAACAAAATACTTTTGTCATCCAAAATGTCAGAATTGATTCTCCATTTTCTAAAAGAAAATCTGCAATATCTACTAAACTACCCATTTCTGATTTCCATTTATTAAATTCATTATTACTGAATTTATTAAACTCAAATAACTGATCCGAATTAATTTTGACTTCATCAATAAAAGCTTTAGTCATTGCTCCACTTTCTATTTTAAGTTGGCTCATAAAGACGATTCTATCCACAAAGTCCTTAAATATTTCAAGATTAGGAATTCTAAAAACACCTAAATTAGTTTATTAAAATGAATTTATGAATGGATGTTAAAAAGTTTTATTATTGAATATTATTTTAAGATTTTTCTAAAAGAAGAATTTCTTTTGAAAATTAAAAAATATCTTTAATTTAATTGGATTAACATTGATAAAACGATTAAATTTAGATTACTATACAAATCTATAATAAAAATATTGATTGAATTAAAAAATTTGATTATTAATATAATAAAAATAAAAATAAAACTTAGTAAATATTAATTGATTCACATTAACAATTTAAAATATTAAAAAAATTTTTTTGAATAATATTTTTAAATAAAGAAAATTAAGTGTAAAAGTAATTCTGCATCAGTAAAAAGTGTTAATAATAATTACTAAATATAGAGATATATAAAGGAAGTTAATAATTTGGTTTTAAACAGATTTAGAGATTTTTCAAACAAAATTCTTAGACCATTTGTAAAAAAAATTGGTTTAACACCTAATAAATTAACTATAATTGGTTTTTGTTTTTCAATTATCTCACTTATTTTATTATTGTTAGGAAAATATATTCCACTATATTTTTACCTTCCATTTAAGGAATATTTTCAATCATACATGTTATTTTTTGCAGGTTTTAGTATAATTATTTCAGGAGTTTTTGATGCGTTAGATGGAGTTGTTGCCCGAGAGAAAAATATGGTAAGTAAATTTGGTGGATTTTTAGATTCAGTTCTTGACAGATATTCAGATTCTTTAGCTATGCTTGGGGTTATTATTATGGGGCTATGTGATCCATTTATAGGAATTCTAGCTTTAATTGGAAGTTTAATTGTGAGTTATACAAGAGCAAGAGCGGAATCATCGGGAGTAAAGAATATGGCATCAATAGGAATTGCTGAGAGAGCTGAAAGAATGCTTATACTTAGCGTTTCCATGTTAATTCAAGGGGGCTTTTGGGGGCTACATTGTTTAGGAATAACAAATTTTATAGTCCAGTCAATAGCATATAATACACTAAGTTTTGTAACAATTCCGCTATTAGCGATATTAACCCATATAACAGTCATTCAGCGTATAAGATTTGCATTAAAAGAGATGAAATATTCAAAACCTGAAGATAATAACGAATAAATAGATAAAATTACATTATAATTTAATTTAAATTCCAAAACTATTTCTTAAATTTATAAATTATAATTCGATCTTATCAAACACTTCGTCAAGTAATTTTATTAGATACATTTTAGCTTGACGCATTGCTTCCATTCCCCGTTCGGTGATCTTGTAATACTTTCTATTGGGTTTTCCCTCCTCGGAATTTTTCCATTCAATTTGAACAAGGTTGTCTCGCTTCATTTTATATAAAATTACATATCCGGACACCGTAGCTGGTTCAAATCCGAATTTTTCTTCAATATTTTTTTTAATTTCATATCCATAGATCCCATTCTCTTTTTCAATTAACATTTTTAGAATATAGATCCATAGATTTGCACGGGTCAACTTATCAGCTAGTCGATTTATAGCTTTAGTAAATCCATCTTCTATACTAATATTATTTGGATTTAGAAACGCATTATTTAATTCTTTAAGAGAGGAATTTTTATCTATCATAATAATTTTAATTTTCATTAAGAATTAATAAATCTTTTTCATTATCTGAAATAAAAAAAATGAATGATTAAAATAAAATTAACAATTAATTTGAGATTAAAATAAATAATTAACAAGTTATCAATTGATTTTTATTAGATTGATTAGTTAAAAAAGGTATTTTCAAATTTTTACTCAAAATTTCATTTATTTTTTAATAAATATAGTTTATTTGGAAAGTTAATTTTAAAAATAAGTTATGAAAATTGGCTAAAAATTTATAAAATAGTAAAATTTTAAATATTTCACTAAAAACTTTTTTTTTTCAGAAAATTTTTAATGAATACTTGAATAATAATTTTAAAGATTAAATTTTCATTTGAGGTGAATAAAATTCCGAAGAAAAGAAAATCAGGCGGCCGATCTAAAGGTAAGCAAGGAACTCGAGGAAGAGTTCAATGTTCTAAATGTGGAAGAATGGTACCTATAGATAAAATAAAAAGAATAACAACTTATACATCGCCAGTTGATTATAGAATGCAAAAAGAGTTGAGAGACCAAGGTACATATATCCCGAGAATAAAAACTATAAAGAATTTATGTATATCATGCGCTGTGCATACCAAGAAAATAAAAATTAGAGCAAAAAGCGATCGAAAATCATAATTAAATATTAAAAAGATAAATAATTGCTCTACTCTTATTTTATAAATTATTTATTATAGGGATTAAAATGGACTTAAATAAAATTAGAAAATATAATTATTCTGTGCGGTTTAAGGACATAATTTTGAGTTTGATGAACATAGTTGTAAAATTTGATGACTATTCAATGACTGAAAAAAATCCTCCAAATACCAGTAAAATTATTTCTTGGATAATAGAGGCGCTTATTTCCCAATTAAATGAGATAATGGTGATTAAGGGCGATTTTGAAAATTTGAGAAATATTTATAGAGATTTGAATGAAATTGATAATTATGTCTTAAATATGGGGGACAATTTAAATTTAGAGCTGTTGTTAGACAAACTTAGAAAAATTACGGTCAAAGTAATGACAAATATTGCAAATGTTACTGAAGAACTTAATTTACAGATTGAATAATATTTAAAATTATGTAATTTTTAAATGGTCGGTTGTATTGAATAAGCTTGCTGAAATTTTAAATGAAAAAATTTATAATGACAACAAATTAGTATACGATATGCTTTCAGGACTGGGAAAAAATCTGTATTTTCCCCGAGGAATTTTGTTTCAAGGTGCAGAAGCAAAAAAGTATGCCAAAAAATTTAATGCAACTATTGGAATTGCTACAGAACGTGGAATACCAATTCATTTTCAAGAAACATATAAATATTTTAATGGACTGAGCCCTGAGGACTTATTTAACTATGCTCCAGCGTCTGGCCGATCCAGATTGAGGTCTCTATGGAAAAGCAAGATGATTGAAGATAACCCCACTTTAGCTGATAAAAAAACAAGCCTCCCTATTGCTACAAATGGTATTACTCACGGGTTGAGTATCTCCGCAGATTTATTTGTAGATAAAGATGATAATATTTTATTACCTGACAAAATTTGGGGAAATTATAAATTAATTTTTGGACTTAGGAGGAGTGGAAAAATAAATTACTATAAATTCTTAGACAATGGCAGATTTAACTTAAAAGGATTGAAAAACTCCATAGAATCTATTGATAGTAATAAATATATCATAATTTTTAATTTTCCGAACAACCCGTTAGGATACGCCATTTCAAAAGATGAAGGAGATGAAATAGCTTCTTTAATGATTGACATTGCTGATTCTGGTAAAAGTTTAGTAATAATCTTTGATGATGCTTATTTTGGTCTATTTTACGAGTCCAACATTTTACAAGAATCGTTATTTGCTTATCTGGCTAATGCCCACGAAAGAATCCTCTCAATTAAAGTCGATGGTGTCACAAAAGAAGAATTTTTATGGGGCTTTAGATTGGGATTTATAACATTTGGGTCAAAAAATTTAACTGCGCAATCATATAATGCGCTGGAGGAGAAGACTATGGGTATAATTCGGGGGACGATTTCAAATTGTTCAATGCCTATACAGACTATCGTTGAAGAATTACTAAAGGCAGGAAAATATAGAGAAGAACAGAAATTAAAATTTAAAATTCTTCAAAATAGATACTCTAAGGTCAAAAATATCCTAGAAAATCCTAAATATAAAGAAGTTTGGTCAGTATATCCTTTCAATTCGGGTTATTTCTTGTGTTTAAAATTAAATGAAATCAATGCTGAACAATTAAGAAAAACATTACTTGAAAAATATGAAATAGGTATTATAGCAACAAGTGAAGATGAAGTGAGAATTGCATTTTCGTGTATTGAAGAGGAATCTATCGGGGATCTATTTGAGCAAATTTATAAATGCGCTATTGATTTGAAAAATTCATAATAAATATTATTTTTTTCCAAACAAATCTATTATCTTTTTTAAAGTTTAATAATTAAGCAACTAATTTTAGTGATTAAGAAAGAATTTAAAAAATTTAGTATTTTATCGATTATTAATTTCTGCTAAAATTGAATCACAAACTTCTGCTCCTTTTGCAGTTAAAACCCATCCAATACCTCTTCTCTGGATATAACCTTGTCTTTCTAGCCTGTCCATAATACTGTATATTTCAATTTCAGAGACATTTTTTCGGAAATCAATTATTATACTTTTTATAACATCCTCGGCTCTTACAGGGCCGGCAAGTTCATCTTCCATAATACCAATGCCGGCAATAGTAACTTGGTCCAAATCGAGCCATTCATATAATTTTAATGCTGGAAATTCGTCTAATAAACTTGGAAATTCGTAAATAATTTTGTTGATTTCTTCAATATCATCGCTTTTCAAAGCCCTTTTAAGAGCAGCTTTTGCTTTTCCTTTATCGGTCAAAAGTTTCACCTAATTTTTTTTAAAAATGGGCAATAGCCTTTATTTAAATTTAAATATACATATTTTTTTATAAATTAAAATATATGGGTTTTACCAAATTTGGATTCTAAGTCAGACCTAAATTAAGAATTATCTCTTTATAAATTTACTTCTAGCTCTTTAATAGAGAATGCAATGTTTGATGCTAAAGTACCATTATCTTTCTACAACATTAGATATCTACAGAATACATTTATTTGCATTGCTATTATCACTATATACGCTTTTTTTTTAACATTTTCTTTACCATCTATCGGTAATAACTGGCTTGATGTCTGTCTTAATAAATGATATTAATAATCTCATAACAACCAAAGTTCTTTCTATCGTAGACCTGCATCATAAAGTAAATTATTTATGTATTCCAATTTCAAGCAATGTTTACGTTATCAACTTGGCGTATATAGAATCCGAATTTTGCAATTCCTTGCAAATTGTTTCTATTACTCTTATAATCTTGCAGTAAACCATGTTTTTTAATGGCTTCTTGGCTTCTTGGGCAACGATATTGGCATTATTCTTAATTCATTTTTAATCTAGACTATAATCTTTGTTGATGCATATTCAGCATCTATTGCCTAGCATAGTATGGATATACCCTCCTCTCCTGCTATTTTTTTCAATTTTAATAGTTCATTTTTATGAATCCGGGATCCTTTCAAGTCGTTCATCTCTTCTTGTATCCAATGCGCTTGCAATGGGATACTAGTATTATCCCAGACCACGTAAACTCTTTGAGTTTTCTACGATTGTAATTCTTTTTAACAATATAAAAAAGTGATGTACCATTTTCTTGGGATTATATCTATAAACGGATGATGGGTACTCCCAGGAGGTGCTCATTCTTAGTTAAGTGGATGGTAAAGACACATATATGAAAAACTAAACAATGTGTCATATAGAGTATAAGATCAAGAAATGCACAAGAACTTTAAATTGATAAAATCGCTTGGTTTTAATAAAATCTTATCTCACAGGATTATGATACATTTTAGTCTCACTTATTTTTTTAATCAAAGTCTTGGAAAATTTTTATTCGAAATCTTAATATACTTGCATTTTAATCCCGAATTTATCGGCTAATTCCAAATTCTTTCACTTTTACTGATATATTCTTTATAATATCATCTCTTAATACCATAAACTCGTAAGAAACGGGATCTACCCCTCTATTTCTTCGTATTTCTCGCACTTCTAACTTATTAGGATACAATGCCTCATAGACCTTGATCGAATTCTCAGATACTAGTCCATACCAGTCCAATAATATCACCAGACACCCATTTTGTATACTTAACCTCTTTAATCCGTTGATCAACATACCGGCTGCCGCTCCCCTTGAGATCCGCAAACCTCCTTTTCTCGGAACCCCATTTTTATATTCCAGCACCCCGATTAAACGCACCAAATCCGATATTACTAATGCCTTGACTCGGTATTCCGCTATAAGTGATCTAAAAACTTCCAACTTTCCGATTGCTTCTTTAAGAGCGCTTATTTTTACAAGAAGTATGTTATTAACGATCTTACTTACGTTTCGCCTGGCTCTTCTAGCATTTTTTCTTAACACTCTACCATCGTAATATCCACCGATATCCCATAATAATATCTTTCCATCATTTCTTGATATAACCCGTTTCTTATTTGCTGATTTTTTAAGTTGTAATGCGACCAGCAGATGCCCTAACATCCTTTTTACTGTTTCTCTGCTACCGCATTTTATTTGATAGGTCCTGCCCGCTTTGAACCCTCCGTTTAATAGCCTGTCTAATCCATCCAAGAAGCTTTCAAAGTTCTGAGCCCTTTCTAGATATTCTATCTCCCCCAATTCGAGCTGTTTAGCCCCGTAATATGTAAATTTAACATGTTTGTATTTCTCTTTATAATTTTTTATTACCCTTTTTATTATTCCTTCCATTATATTACTAATTACCTGTTTATCAATGTTTTCATCTACAGAAACTTTGAACTCTTTCGGTAAGTCCAGACAATCATACTCATTTAATACTTTATAAGCCCTCTCCACTTCATGACCAAAATGATTGATATACCAGTCTACGAGCATCCCGATGTCTCTATCATAGTCCAATTTGTTAATGTAAAAACTATTAATACCCTCGAACGCGTGTAAATATATTAATACATTCTTTGATAACCCATAAGTATTTATATACTGCTTATAAAATTCGGTATTCTCGAATCTCTGGCTTGGATACCTTTTCCATGCTTCCCAGAACATCTCTCTCGCTATTATTTTTATTTCATTTTCTTCGTCCTGGGATTCTATGTAATCATAGAGCCCAATTTCTTTCCCTATTTCTATTATTAAGGTTTCTAAGTATTTTATCCCGAATTCTACCACGGACTCTACCAGCGTCTTTAAGTCTAAGACTTCATTCTTGACCATATAGTCCAGCAATTCTTTCGGTATTATCTTATTATCTTTATATTGATAATAGAACTCCACCACCTTGTTTTTTGTTAATTCGACTGCACTGCCCTCTTCGACCGATCTACCTTTAGCATACTCTTCTAAAAACTCGTCCATCTTATAAATCGTATTTTTTGTTAGTTCTATTAACTCATCTAATGATATTTCAGTGAATAGTTCCACTCCATCTCTTATAGCTATCTTTTTAGCCATTATTGGCACATGTTTTGCTCCTCTCTCATGTCCTTCTAATCTAATATAGTTAGCAAGTTCACCAAAGTATATTTTATTACCCGAAAAATCATAATACGAGAAACCGCCGTTCTTCCATGACACCAATACCATATCAGGTTTGAAAAATTCACCTCTTAATTCTATTTCACGGAGCGCTTCAAGCAGAAGCTTTCTCCTTATCGGTCTTTTTATTTCTACTGTCAAAATTAAAGTCCCATCAAATGTGCGAAATATCTGTTTCCTTCCCAGCTTAAGTTTTAATTCCAGTGCTCTACTATGTTGTAAGTTAGTGAATTTGTCTTTTCTATTTTCTATAACTTTGTAAAATAGGTTTGTAATACTTTTGGGAGAAAGGTACCGCCCACCTGTTAAAACTCTCCATGAATACACATCACTCCAATAATTTAAATTATGTCCTAGCTCCTTGGATAGCTCTTTTATTACATTCACACTTATATTTGGCTCTACACCTTTTAAGTATCTATAGACCAGCTCCTTACATGTCAGGCCTGGAGTTGACTGGTGGGCCAGCTCTATTTTCAGATCACTTTCTATATCTTTTTTTAGTACCTTTAACTCACAAGAATTGGACTTACCAAATAAAGCAAGTCATGCGGTACTACTTTCACCTCTGTTGTCCATTCCCTCATTTTTTTATGCATATTCATGCAGGTGGGATCGAGAGATTCTTTGGAATAATAATGTAAAAAAAGAGATAAGAGTGATTCCAAATGGTCAATTTTTTAGATTAAAAATAAATGATGGTGAAAAATTGGGCAAAATAGCTCTAAAAGGGATGACTTGTAATATGCCATTCGGACATATCGGTTTTGGTGAGTTTATTTTATGCGATTGGAGCAAGAATGAGGTGGATAATAATGAATGATGATGAATTTTTAATGGTACTTAAACATGACTTACATAAAATAATTCCTTCAAGTACTCCTCATTCAAAAGCATTACCAAATAACAATGCCAGAAGAGCCGATGGTATTGCAGCCTGGTTTAGCAGAAATTGGATGAAATCTAAATTTAATAAAAAATATACCAGACAGTCATTATTAAAACATTCTTATAATAACAATAGTAGAGAAATCTTGGCTTATAAAAGGATATTAATAAAAAAATTATTTAATGAAAATGATCCAAGAAAATTGCACCATAAAATTTTGCACTCGAAACTTTTGAATTTTTATTCAGAATCAAGAATGTATCCATTTAGTTCATTAAAATATCATATTTTATTAACTTGTGCTATCTATTATAACCTTACATATAAGATTGATTTTACTAAATTATATATATATGAAAATACTGATACTGATTCATGTTATCAGGTCATTTTTAGCACAAACAAAATAACATGGTCATTACAACCCAGTTATTCTAAAAAAGAAGGAAAAATAAGTCCAATATATCCTTATTTTAATTTAACTTGGAGAAGAAGGTTAAAATCTACAATTATAGGAGGTGATAGAACTCTCGATGGAATGCTTGCGACCATAAAAAGTTGGTCAGCTGCACTTGCTACCCTCGAGGACTATGAAAGTTTAAAATAAATAATTATACCTGATTTTAACCAGCATTAGAACTTAATAAAATTGGAGAAACGTAAAGCAATATTAGTAATGGTAATAAGTCAGTTTGATAGAAAAGTTTAAATACAATAACTAAAATGCAATAGTATCAATTCTAGAATATTTTATCTAAAAGAGAATCCTTGTTTTGTTATTAATAGTGGGTTCAATGAGAATATCTGCTTTACGCTCTAAAAAGGCTTCTAATAATAAGGAGGAAAGAGTAATTCTTTCCAATGACACCGATCAGTCTTTGTTGATTGAAATTTAGAAATTGTAATTAGCCAAGACTTATAAGTCAATAAAGTTCTTAAATTTAATTATTGAATTAAAGTTTTGAAGATAAAAATAGATAAATTAAACTGACCAGATGAAATAATTAATTGTAATATATGAATTAGTTGTGATTAAAAAAAAATTAAATAACATCGGTCTAAAAAAATAACATACTTTACTTTATTATGTGAAATATGGTAATTTTAATGAAGGTACTTATCCTTGCTGCTGGGAAAGGGTGTAGATTAACACCGATAACAGAAACTACAGTTAAGCCAATGATAAAGATAGCGGGTAAGCCAGTTTTAGAGTGGGTTATTAATAGCTTAAAAGAATCCAATTTAAAGGATATTTTAATAGTTGTGGGTTATAAAAAAGAGCAAATTACAGAATATTTTGGTAATGGATTTAATTTTGGTATAAAGATTAAATATTTAGAACAAGATAAACCAAATGTTGAAAATGCAATTTTAACTGCTAAAAATGAGCTAAAAGACGAAAAAGAATTCATAATTGTTCATGCGGATATTTTTTCAGACCCAGATATGATTAAAAGAACAATTCAAACTCATAATAATATGAATGCGGATGCAACTATATCTATAACGTTAGTGGACAACCCACATCTATATGGAGTAGCGACAATAGATTCGGAAGCAAGAATTACCAAGTTAGTTGAGAAACCTGAAAAATGTGAGTCAAATTATGTAGTTTCAGGGGTTTATATTTTTAGAAATGAGATATTTGAACATCTAGAAAAAACAAGTAGACTTGATTTATCAATTCAAGAAATTATAAATAGAAATAATAATGTATATGCATCGGTTTGGGAAAAAGAATGGATCGAAATTACCTATCCATGGGATTTATTACGTGCAAACCAATTTATATTGTCTCGAGGCCTTTTTGAATCGGGGTCGTTTATAGACAAATCGGCTAGAATTTCAAGCATATCAAAAATAGAAGGGCCAGTTTATATAGACAAAAATGTGATAATTAGACCGGGGGCAGTTATTCAAGGGCCTTGCGTGATTCAGGAGGGAGCAATAATAGGGACTAATGCACTAGTTAGAGAATATTCTACAATAGGAAAAAATTGCGTTGTCGGATTTGGTGTTGAAATAAAAAATAGCATAATTTTCGATAACACATCTATTGGGAGATTAAGCTATGTAGGAGATAGTATTATTGGAAAAAATGTAGAATTTGGTGCAGGTACTCAGACCTGGAATATTTCACATAAGGAAAAAATTAAAGTAAAAATTAAGGACGAGATATTTGAGGTGCCATTGAAAAAGTTTGGTGCTATAATTGGTGATAATGCATTCATTGGTATTAATGTATCTATTTTTCCTGGTAAAATGATAGGCTGCAACTCGGTTATTTCCGCAGGTTTAAATATTGAGGAGAATGTTGAATCAAACATGTTATTAAAATTAGAGCAGCGTTCTATTATTTTAAAAAAATTGAAGAAAATTGATTAAATATATAAAAATTAATATATTATATTCAATTAAAAGAAGGAGGCTTATAAATGGCCGAAAAAAATAATGATGAAGATGAACTGGTTATCGATGAAGATGAAGAGCCAGAAAAAGATACTGAAAGTGGTTATGAGATAGACAATGATTCAGATGTAATATTAGCCACTCAAGCTCAACAAATTATGAACGAATTTCAAGTTGAATTAGTTGATGGAATAATTTCTAGGCTTAAAATTTATATAGATGCATCAGTAACTGAACATTATATAGTTGGAATAGATTTTTCTGCTTATCCAAATGAAAAACCACTAATTACAGTACAAGAATCAGTAAAAAATATTCTAGGAGACCCAAATGAAGTTTTAAACACTTTAAAAAATTGGGATTCTTCAAATCCACCACCAGTTTTAAATGTCGTTCGAGAATTAGAAACAATACTTTATGAAATTAGTACATACAAAGCCCAAGCAGAACAGATTGCCCATGAATTTAAAATTGATCCAGCTGGTGATTCTAGAAATCATTATTTAATTACATTTATTACATATGGGTGGAAGGAGTATAAATTAGATATCTATTTATCCTCGCAATTTAATCCGCCGCAATTCAAATTTTCTACCGAATTACAAGAAATAATTGGCCCTTCAGATTATTTTGACAAAATAAAAAATTGGATGCCTGAATATCAAATAAATGATATATTAAGAGATATTCAATGGAAAATAGATCAACATGAAAGAATGAATTTTGAAGTAGATTTATTGTATGGAGGACTTCAAAATATACAATATGACGCAGAACAGCGGAAAATTCATGCTGATTTAAAGGGAGTAATGAATACAAGTGATATGGTCTTTTCCTTTGATGTAGAAATTCCAAATGATTATCCAATGTCTAAGCCGATTTTTTCGCTCAAAACAGAAATTCAAGATGATAAAATAGCTGAAACACTTTCAAGCGCTACTGAAGCCACATTAGCTGTTTGGGACCCGTTTCATTATTTAATAGATGTTTTTAACTCAATTTCTAAGTCAATTTTTAGCGCATCAGTGTTATCTTGTATTATTTGTCATAAAATAGAATGCCCGACTTGTGGAAAATCATTGTCGCCCCAAGATGGTTCTGAAGCGTGCTTTTATAAATGTCCCTATTGTGGGAAACCATATCATTTACATTGCTGGGAACAAAATATAAGAGCAATTAATAAATGCGCATATTGTTTGAGGACACCACCCCAGACTATTAGTGAAACATCGGATATGCCATCAAATGCATCAGACACAGCGACATCAGATTTACCCTCCCAGAACACTTCGGATGATGATAATATTAACGAATAATTATTTTTCAACAATCACTAATCCATTTTTACTTAACAATTTTTTAATATTCTAGAAATAATAATGTTATAAATTTATATTATTAAAATTGTTTTTTTATTAGGTGTATATTATGGACAAAACTCCAAAAACTAAAGAAAAAAGATTATATACACGACATTCCTTGTTGGAAGGCTGGGATCAAGACATCATTAAAAATTCAACAGTATTTATGATCGGTGTTGGAGCTCTCGGTTGTGAAATAGCAAAAAACCTTGCTCTAGTTGGTATTGGTAATATGATCTTGGTCGACAATGATACAATTGAAACCAGTAATCTTTCTCGTCAGATGTTATTTAAACCTGGAGATGAAGGAAAACCGAAGGCAGAAGTAGCTGCTAGAGAATTAAAAAAATTTAATCCATATATGAATATTGAAACATATTTTACCTTTTTACAAGAGATCCCATTAGAAGTATATAAGAAATGCGATTTGATAATAGGTGGATTAGATAATATTAAAGCAAGAATGGACTTAAATAAGATCTGTATTAGACTTAAAAAGCCATTGATTGATTCTGGTACATTGGGTTTTGAAGGACATGTTCATATAGTGATTCCTGAAGGTATTGAAGGTCTTGAATCCACACCATGTCTAAAATGTCTGCTTCCAATCCCTCCAGCAGATGAAAAATTGATTGCAGCTTGTACTCCGAAAGGTATTCCAAAAAAACGAGAACATTGTGTCCTAAAAGCAGAATATGAATTCGGAAATAGATTCAGTCGTACTCCGGATTTTGATAATGATGATGATATTATTTGGCTTGTAAATAAATCTAATGAAATTGCAAAAAAATTCGACTTTAAACCTGATTTTAAATTCGATGATATGGAAAATATCTTGAAAAATAAAATGCCCGCAATTCAAACAGTTACTGCAGTTATAGCAGCTATTCAATCTCATGAAATTCTAAAAATCTTGCACAAATTGAAGGGTAAAGATATTGGTCCTATAATGAGTCCGCCATATTTGAATTATAACGGAGTGTATGGAATATTTGAATTAATAGATATTGCGAAGGACCCGAATTGTTTGCATTGTGGTAGTGGAAAGTTCGAAACTATAGAAGTAACTATCAATAAAAATGAGCACATAGATACATTGTTTGGACTAGTTTCATCTGCAATTGGAGAATGCGACCCTGATTCTTGCTTGATTACCGTTGAACTGACCAAAAAGACTATTTGGAACCCTTTTGTAGAGAGATTAAGAGACCCAAATAAAACTCTTAATGAGTTAAATATACAAAACGGAGAAATTTTGGTATTTGCATGCGCAGGTAAAGATCCACTTAATATCTTAATTTCATATGATGAATAATTCTTCATAATTTTATTTTTCATTATTGAACATTTATTTTATTGAATTTTTCTAATTTATGAACCATTAAATTTAAATTAAAAATTCCAATAAATTAAACTAAATTAGATCAATAAGGGTTTTAATTTGAAAAACAGAAAATTATTGTTCAGTTTAATATTGATTATATTTGCAATTTCATTGACTCCATTATCATTTACTACAACAACAACAAGAGGTGATTTATTAACGAATTTCATTGTCAATTGTCATACAAAAGAAGGTGGATTTTCATTATACCCTGATAATAATTTACCAGATATGCAGAGCACCTATTATGCAGTCGTTATTCTTAAAACATTGGGTAAATTGAGTATTTTTGATCGGACTAAAATCGCTACGTGGATAAATAGCACACAAAATATAGATGGTGGATTTCCAAACATTGAGAATGATTCATCAACAGTGGAGTCTACTTATTATGCTGTAAAATCGTTAAAACTACTAGGGTTCGAACCAAAAAATAATATAACAGCTTGGTTAAATCAATGTTGGAATTCAGATTATGGATTCAGTAATTTTCCAAATGAGTCCTCAAGTATTTTAAGTAGCTATTTTGCTTTAGAGACTTTAAATTTGTTGAATATTAATTTAGGACAATATAATACGTCCCAGTGGCTAATTATGCGACAAAATAATCAATCTGAAGATAATTATGGGGCATTTTCTTCAGAAAATGGGACATATAATTTATTGACCATGTATTTTGCACTTGAAGCACTTAATTTGACAGGATCAATTAACCAAATTAATAAAACTTCAGCATATAACTGGATAGTGTCTTGCCAGAACACAAATATCTTTGAAATTGATAAATATGGAAGTTTTAGTAGCTCTCCTAAAACTCTTGATTTTTCAGTAATTAACTGTTATTCTGCCACTTATTCATTGGATATTTTGAATGATGCCATGCCATTGAAATTAAATGTTATAAGTTGGGTTCAAAATTGTCAGAATTTATTAGATGGAGGTTTTAAAACTAATACTAACGGTCAGAGCTCTTCAATTAGTAGTACATATTTTGCAATTGAAACTTTAAGAAATCTTGAAGGACTAGGTTTCCTTTCATTAGCAACATCTACGGGTCAAGTATTTTATTTATCTATTTGGTGGATAATTTTGTTCATATTAATCGGAATATTTGCAGCTTATTATATTAAAAAGAAATTTTATTAATACTCAACAATTTTCTTAATATTTTCATTTACACCTTTTAAAATAAAAAATAAGAAATAAATATTTTATTTGTTTTGTTTTTCTGCTTTAGATCGAGCCTTCAATTCTTTTTTTAATAGTTCTAGTTGTCCGCCACTTTTTAAAATGTCCATTAATATTTTGGGAATTTCTTTACATTGAATTGTTTTATTTGTAGTTAGATTTTTCACTACAGCAGTTTCTATATTTACTTCTGCTATATCGCCTTTATTAAAAAATTCAGCTATGTTATCAGCTTCAAGTAAAGGAAAACCGATTGAGAAACTATTTCTATAAAAGATTCGCCCAAAGGAAGGAGCAATAACAGCCGCTACACCCATATCTTGCAAAATTTCGGGGGCAGTTTCTCTTGAACTTCCACATCCAAAGTTTTTATCTGCAATGATAATGTCGCCTACTTTTACATTTGCTGGAAACTCCGGGTCGAGTGTTTCAAGAACATGTTTTTTACATTCACCTAAGTTATCTAAATATTTTCCAGGAGTTATTACATCAGTATCAACATTTTCACCAAATTTCCATACAGTTCCTTTAAGAACAGGATTCCATTCTTTTTTAACCATTTTCATTCCTCCTTTAAATATCTCTAGGGTCTGTAATCACCCCAGTTAATGCAGAGGCTGCGACTGTTGCTGGAGAAGCTAGATAAATCCCCGCTTTTTCTGAGCCCATTCTACCTTTAAAATTTCGGTTTGAACTTGATATACAATTTTCGCCTCCCGCCAACATACCCATATGAGCACCAAAACAAGGCCCACAGTTCGGATTGCCTATTATCCCACCAGCTTCAATAAGTATTTTTGAAATACCTCTTTCTGCTGCCTCTAGCCAAATCTCTTGACTTGCAGGGATAACAATTAATCGAACATCTTCATGTATTCTCTTACCTTTTAAAATTTCAGCTGCAATTTCTAAATCCTCTATCCTTCCGTTAGTACATGACCCAAGAAAAGCCTGGTCAATTTTAACATTTTTAACTTCTGAAACTGGTTTTACATTTTCTACAGAATGGGGGCATGCTACTTGTGGTTCTAAATTATCGACTTCAATTTGAAAAGTTTCAGAATATTTTGCATCTTCATCAGGTTTAACTAATTCAAGTGGTCTATCAGTTCTTGGTTTCAACCATTTTATTATTTTTTCATCAGGTGGAGTAAAACCAAATTTTGCACCAAGTTCTAAACTCATATTTGATATTGTCATGCGAGATGCAATAGATAAATTGTCCATTGCATCTCCAACGAATTCCATTGATTTATATGTCCCAATGTCAGTCCCATATTTACCAGCTATATATAAAATTATATCTTTTGACATAACTCTTTTATCTAATTTACCATTGATCTCGAAAAGCTGCGATTCAGGTACCCTAAACCACAAAGTTCCTTTTATAAAAACAATAGTCATATCAGTATAACCAATTCCACACGATGCAGCATTAAACGCCCCATACGTAGTAGTATGACTATCAGTACCTACAATTAACATTCCAGGAGCAACATGCCCTTTTTCAGGTAAAACTTGATGGCAAATACCTTCTTTAATATCGTAAAAATATTTGAAATTTTGTTCCCTTGCAAATTTTCTGATCATTTGATGAGCTAATGCCCATCTTTCACTTGGCGCTGGTGAAAAATGGTCCAATATTCCGACTACTTTTTCATTATCCCAAACTTTACGGTACTTTTTCTTAATTCCCATAAAATTGGCGGCTACCTTGGCAAGTGCTATATGACCCATTGCAAGGTCAATGTTACAATTAAGATATTCACCGGGTTTAACAACTTCTCTTTTTTCAACAGAAGCTTTAGCCAGAATTTTTTCAGCTATTGTACTCATTTTTAAAATTTTCACCTCAGGTTTCTTGAAAATTAATTTTTTGAATTTGTTTTATAATTAAAAAAATGTTTAGACCTAAAATTAATAAAAGTTTGTATAAATTATATAAATTTAGATATAAATTATTTAAGAAAAGATTTTCTATTCTAAAGATTTTTTAAAGATTTTTTACTAACTATTTAATAATTCTTATAAGTCTAATTTAGAGAATTTTAAGAAAAAATAATATATTATTAAAATTTAAATTATATTAAAGTCGAATTTTGCTAAAATATCAGAATACTAGATTAAAAATTAATTTCTTTGAATTTAAAAAGCCAATGATAAATTCTTTAAATAAAAATCATCTAAAATAAGAATTTACTTTAACATATTGAATAATCACGGATTAAAGATTTTTTATTTCATTAAACAACCCATTTTGATTTATATTAGTAATTTGATTATGTTTATTAGGTTGTAAAATTACTATCTCGCTATTTTTTCTATTCTTTACCATAAATTTAAAAGATAGATAATCAAATATATTGGTGATCTCACCATGATATCCGAATTATCTTTGAAAGGAGAAATTGTTTTACGAGATTTGGAAAATGAAATAATAGAAGTTAAAACAAAAGCTTTTGATGAGACATTAAGGACTTTTATCCCAATTAAATTATTACGTAGTCCTTACATTAAAGATTATAAAAAGAAATTAGAGAAACAATTACAAATATTGTTTGCAGCTGTTAAAAAAATTATGACCAGTCCAAAACAAGAATCAAAAAAGATTATTAAAAATTCATTTAAATTGTATTATAAAAAAGATCCCATTAATACGCTTCTTTTAATGTATGTCCCATCATTTATTCAATCAATAAAAATTAAAAAAATTCTCAGTAAGCTAGAGAGAGCGAATTTTAGGTTCTATAAATTAAAAGTTTCTGAAACAATTGCAATCTTAAACTATTTATCAAAGAAAAAAATAGACCTTGACCAAGATAATAACAAAATTCTCGCATCTGTTTTTCCTGATGAGAATATGGTCAATGCTTTCCTCAATAATTATATTGAACGAGAAAAAAAAATTTATTCAATCATTAAACAAGGCGGATCTTGGAAAGAAACATTTTCATTTTTTGATGCGTTTAGTGGTTTTTCAATTACTATGATCCCATTTTATAGGTTAACTAGTAATATTAGAATAAATATTTTAGAAGCACTCGATAATTATGTCCGAAATAAATTATGGGAGGTATATTATAAGAATTCTTCCTATCAAATTTATACGTTTAAAGATTGTCAAGAAAAACATTTCAGACATAAAATATTATATACTTTTCCTGCTTCTCCAGAGGAAGTATTTGAAAAATTTTATGATGCAGATATTTTAACTAAAACAAACCCCGAAAAATCTTTTAAGGCAACAAGATTGTCAAAAAATCGAGTTCGATATGAAATAACAGTCAATTTATTACTATTAAAAATGAAAATCTACTGGGAAGCTGTTTCTAAATACACATATGGTGATAATTTTATATTTGAAGAGTGGCATATTGAAAATTCTAATTATGGCGAATATATGGACGGCTTCTCTCTTTTTGAACGCACTAAAAAAAATCATTGTAGATATGCAAATGTAACAAAATCATTTGTCCCAAATGAAAAATTGGCTTTGTTGGGTGAACCTGTTATTAACCAACTTGAGAATCTTTCAAATCTTAATTCAGAACAAATGATGAAAAATATCTACAAATTAATTATTAGTGAAAAAATTAAGAAATAACTACTTCAATGTATTTATTTACCATTTAATTTAATAGTTTCATTGGCAATTAAGATAATAGAACTTAAATTTAATCATCATGTTATTATGAATGTTTAAAAAAAAAGCAAATATCAAAATTATATTTGGAATATTTTGATCATTCGAATTAAGATTTATGTGAATGTTTAATCTAATAATCAACATTTAAAAATTCTAATTGAATTAATAATTATTAAAAATCGATTTAATAAAATCACAAAAAAGTTATTAACAATTTTGTTATTGTTTATATAACATTTTAATTAATTTGATAGACCGACAAAAATATATAAACTAAAGAATAAAGGTGAATTAAAATCCCATCTCGAGGTGCAGACGGCAAGATTGTTTTTAAAATAGTATATTGGGGCCCTAGTCTGGGTGGAAAAACGACAGCTGTTAGCTGGATGTTCCATAAGGAAGGTTTAGCAGAAGGAAAAATGCAAAGTATTGTCGATCCAACTGGAAGGACATTGTTTTTCGATCGAACAGTTCTTGGAGTTGGTGGTGTGAAGATGCAAGTCTATACAGTTGCAGGGCAAAGAAGACACAAATTTCAGCGAAAAACAATTTTAAATGGAGTTGATGGCATTATTTTTGTCTGGGATGCTCAAAAAGAACAATGGAACGAAAATGTTTGGTCAATGGAAGAATTAATTGGCCATTTAGGTGATAAATTAGGAAAATCAATTCCGCTAATAATCATGCTAAATAAATTAGACTTACCAAACATAATTTCCCAAAAAGAATTATTAGAATTTCTAAAATCAAAAGGGCTTGATAAAGTACTGAACGCCCATGGAATTGAAATGCCGGTTCAAATCTATGATACAATAGCAATTAAAGGCCAAAATATAAAAAGAGCCTTTCAACAGGTTTGCAGGGAAGCTGTTTTAAATTATTATATGAAAATGAAAAAATCATAATTTTTTATTCTTTTCGTTAGTATTCTATAATTTTTAATTATTTTATATATTATTTGGTATTTTTTATGAAATCTGAAATTATTTCTTTTATTCTATAAGGAATTAAAAAATAAATATTAAGAAACTTATTCTTTAACAATCCTGATTTTTGTTTTAGCGCATTTCGCGCATATCCATGAAACAGACTCCCCCTTTTTCTTTCTACTTAATAATTTTACTCTTCCTATTTGTTTTTTTGGAAACTCCTTTTTACAAATTGTACATATGAAATTTTTACTTTTTTTGGTCATTTTATTTATTCCAAGTTTATTTTTACAATTTATTGTATTATAAAAATATATAAATCTTTATTATTTTATATAAGAGCATCAATAATCTTTTTTCCTTTATATATTTTAAAAGATTATTTCATTTTACCCTTTATTTTAACTTTTTTAAAGTATTTGTAAATGTATAATTAATTTCATAAATAGTTCTTTTTAACTTATCTAAAAAACCAAAATAATATAAATTATGATTTGAATTAAAATTTGAATGATAATATTTTATTATCTTGATAATTGAAATTATAAAATAAATATTAATAAAAATTTAAAAAAGAATAACCAAATTTATTTATAGCTAAAAAAGAAACCTAAATATGGCTTATAATTAATAAAGTATTGACTTGGAAATGTTTTAAAAATTAAAATGAT
>Ga0190360_1000348_pt1 | contig 26225 bp, 9 predicted proteins | sample 48721834_MG_FD_161271 | JGI IMG/M metagenome (GOLD analysis project Ga0190360, IMG submission 161271) | Hydrothermal vent microbial mat bacterial communities from Southern Trench, Guaymas Basin, Mexico - 4872-18-3-4_MG | ecosystem: Environmental > Aquatic > Marine > Hydrothermal vents > Microbial...
TCTTAACAAAACTTTATCCGCACCTCCCGGGGCCTGTTGAGAACCTGACCTGTGAGAATCAGAACTATTCGGTCAGATTGCGTTGGACTCCCCCCAGAGACACAGGAGGAGTGCCCATCGATGGATATATCATCTATAGGGGTACCTCCCCCGGGGCGCTTACAGAGTTCAGAAGGGTGGGAAATGTCACTGAGTTTGTGGATGGATATTATGATATGTGGTGTACGTATTACTACAGAGTAAGGGCATATACAATAGGTGGGATGGGGGGTCTATCACCCGTTGCAAATGGAACTCCATACACCCCTCCAAGGGGACCACAGGGCTTAACAGGAGATGTGAACGGAACCAATGTGACGCTGACCTGGCAGGAGCCATTGGATGATGGAGGCTGGCCTGTGACGCACTACAGAATCTACAGAAGTAGCGACAACGTCTATTTCACCTATGTCGGATCCACCAGAGGCACGAATTTCACGGAGACAGGCCTCCCACCCGGGAGGAGTTATTATTACTATGTCACTGCCGTAAATTACGTGGGCGAGGGGAGAAAGAGCAACATTCTCGCAATCTACCTTTATACCTACCCTTCAGAACCTGTAGACCTTAAAGTTGTTCCACTTGAGGGAAAGATCATGATATCCTGGCTTCCCCCTCACTTTGATGGGGGAACCCCCGTGATGTCATACAGGGTGTACAGGTCAGCTGGCACCTCGCCTTTTGAGCTATATGAGGAGGTCCCGGTTGGAACCCGTATCCTTTATGACCGTAATGTGAGTTACGGCGTGAGGTATTTCTATTATGTGACTGCGGTGAACGCGTATGGGGAGGGCGGAAGAAGCGATATCGGGAGTGCGATACCGGGGAAGATTCCAAGCCCCGTAACAGACCTGAGAGCGGTCCCTGAGAGGGATAGAGTCACTCTTCTATGGTCTGAGCCGGTGGACATAAGCGGCTATGAGATCCTAGATTACTACTTATATCGCAGTGTGAACGGGGGTGGAATGGAGCTCGTTGCAGTCGTACAGGGCACCGTGTGGGTGGATGTTGATGTCAGACTCGGATATACCTACAGATACGGAATAGAGGCGAGAAACATCTGGGGACTAAGTGAGAGGAGCCTCTCGGGTGAAATTGTTATTGGAGAGGCTCCTGGGGAGGTTTCATACTTCTCTATTGCAGGGGGGAAGAAAGCGGTCTATCTGTCATGGGACGAGCCTGAAAACACCGGAGGGGTCCCGGTCAAAGGTTATATAATCTACAAAGGGGTGCTGGGCGGTGAGCTTGAGCTTTATCTAACTCTCCCACCCGATGAGATGGGGTACACCGACAGCGACGTAGCCCCCGGGGTGAGATATGTCTACGCAGTTTGCGCGTACAACGAATTCGGAGAGGGCAGAAGGGTCTATGGGGAGGCGATACCGTACACCTTCCCCGACCCACCCCGAGATTTTAGAGGGGAGGCCGGTGATGGCTGGGTGGAGCTTTCGTGGGAAGAACCACTCTTCGACGGTGGGAGACCTATTGAGGGCTATATGATATATTGGCAAGCGTCTGGAGAACTTAAGTGGAGGATAGAGATTGTGGGTCCGGAGGTCAGAGCATACCATATTGGGGGGCTCACCAACGGACTTGTGTATCGCTTCAGCATACGCTCTTTCACCTCTGTCGCCGAGAGCGAGCTCACGGAGATTATTGAACTTAAACCTTCCTCCGTCCCCCAGGCGCCAGGCTCTATATCCGCCACCTACGAGGTGGGTGGGGTACTGATCGTCTGGTCACAGCCTGGAGATACTGGCGGTTCCGAGATAAAAGGATATCGCATCTACAGAAGCGTAGGAGGAGGAGAGCTTGAGCTTCTTGTAGAGCTCGGTCCTACGGCCTTCCGATACAGGGATGACAAAGTCCTGAAAGGGGAGGTGTACGCCTACGCTGTTGCCGCCTTCAGCGATGTGGGGGAGGGGGGGCGCTCACGGGTGGTTTCGGTCTTCCCAGCAACCCCTCCTGGGGTGGTGAAGGGCTTCACCGCCATAGGTATGGGCATGGACCATGTGGATCTCTTCTGGGAAGGGGTTGACGACAGCGGAGGATATCCTCTAACGGGCTACGTCATCTACAGAGGGCTCTCCCCAGCGAACATGGTGAAGCTAATAGAGCTTCCGGCCGGCAGCAGAAGCTTCAGCGACACTACGGTGGAGGCGGGGAAAGAATATTATTACATAATTAGGGCGGAAAACGCCCTAGGAGAGGGCGGGCAATCGGATTATCTTTCGGTGGAGGTGAAGGGTGTTCCGGGGGATGTAAAGGATTTCAGCGTGAAATATAGTAAAAAAGACAAGGCAGTTCTCCTGACCTGGAGCGGTGTAGAGAACGATGGCGGATCTGAGGTGACAGGCTACATCATCTATCGGGGTGAGGAAGGTGGAGCGGTAAGGGAGTACGCGATGGTTGATGGGGATGCTAGGATGTATGTTGATCTGGATGTGAAAGACGGCGTGAGGTACACCTACCGGATCAGGGCAGTAAACGCTGAGGGCGTAGGAAGCGCCGTGGAGAGGAGCGTCTATGTGCCTTCAAAGCTATGGCAGTTTTTTGTTATGGGCCTTCTGGGGCTGATACCGATCCTCGGTTTTTATCTTTTTGATTACATCAAGAAGAGGGGGAGAGGAAAAAAGGCAGCTGAGGAACCCACTGCGAAAGGCCCTGAGGGGCTGACCCCTCCGTGGAGCCCGCCGGCGGCAGTCGTCCGGAAACCCCCATTGCCTCCACCTCAGCACTCCCCGCCGTCTGAAGGTGGAAAGGAGGAGACGGAGGTTAAGTACATACCTCCTCAGGAGGGAGGCTGATCTATCTTCCCTCTGGAGATCTCGGTGTCCTCCTCCTTCTTCTCCGGAGCTGCGGGCTTCTCACCCTCCTCTCCGGCCTCTCCTTTTGATCTTTTGAACATGAGGAATGCCAAGATACTTCCGAGGACAACAGATAAAGCTCCTGTGGCGGCCAGAAGCGGGACTCTGCTGCTCACAGGTTCTTTGGTAGGTTCCCTTACGACCCACACGTCTATGGAGCTCTGGACGGTGTGGTTTCCGTCGCTCACGGTGAGATTTATGGTGTGGTGGCCCACCTTATACAGGGTCACATTCAGCGTCCTACCCTCGCCCAGTAGCCCTTCTAGGGAGGAGTACCAAGTGAATCTGAGGTTCTGTCCCCATAGCTCATCCGGATCGGAGGAGCTTCCGTAGAGCGTGAACTGCCGACCCACGAATACGTATTTCTCACTGAGACTGCACTGGATCTGGGGCGGAGTGGGGGGGTCGTCCCTATTCAGGACTGTGAGTACAAAACTGTCCTGAAGGGTGGTTTTAGAGTCGCTGAAGGAGACTGTTATCACAAATGATCCAACCATGCTGTTGTCAGGCCTTATCCTGAAGCTGCCATTTGTGTAGCTCACGTAGTTCACACCCTCTTCAAGCCCCTCAATTTGACTCATTATATTGCTTGTGACCACTACATGATCACCATCCACGTCCCAACTTCGTATGACCACCGTGACCCACTCATCTTGCATGACCGTTATGTCTCTTAAGGGCTCCCATCTGGGGGGGTCGTCCACGGGGGTCACCACCACTTTCAAAAGCAAGCCGGTTATGTTCTCCCCGTCCGAAGAGGAGAGGTTGAGGAGGACCTCGCCACAAAAATCCTTCTCAGGCTCAATATAGAGCGTATCCCCTCTTATATCCACGTTTATACCCTCTCCGTCCACCTTGTATGAGTAGAGGAGTCTGTCCCCGTCCCAGTCCATGAAGATGTCGTTCATCGGTATACCGTGTATACCACTGTCTTCCTCTATTGTGATCTGACGCCCTACCATAACAACATGCGGCGGAGAGTTCTCCACGCTGAAGGATATCACAGCGGGTTCGCTTTCATTCTCCCCGTCATAGGCTCTCACTTCAATCTTCCATGCTTGATGTTTCTTTATGATCCCTGCGGGAAGGGTGTGTTCTCTTTGACTGATGTTCAGATGTTCTTCGTAGAGGGTGCCATTCAGGTAGTACCGGTAGTTGTAAGTTATATTTGCCTCATCCGTCTCCACGTCGGTGGAGGGCTCAACTACTGTGATTTTTATAGAATCTCCTCCTTTGGGGCGGGGTGGGTTAAGGGAGATTCCAGGTTTTGTGGGCCGATTGTTGAGCACCCTGATCTTATCGGACATGTAGAATGCTCTGCTGCTTTGGCCGTTCGGATCTACTGCTCGGACCACCATGAGATAATCCCCTGTCGGGGCTTTGGACGGGGGGTGGAAGATAGCTCTCCACTCACCGTCGGAGTAGAACGGACTGCTCAGGAACTCCTTCCCCTCGTATCCTGAGGGGTCTACATAGCTGAAAACCACCGTCAGGTTGATCACATCATCGTCGGGGTCGGATATTGCGGCCACCAGCTCCAGGGTGGCGGTTCTGTTCACGAGGAGATGGCTTGCGGATAGTGACAGGATCTGAGGAGGATCTGAGTAATCCACCGTAAGGTTGAACAGGGAGGGGTCGCCCTCCCCCCTCAAGAAATCCACCCTGAAGTATACAGGTTCTGAAGGTGGGAGTGAGTCAAGGTATTTTCCATTCCATTGTATTAGAAACCTTCCATTGTCACTTATGTTTGAGTCGTGGTATATCCCTGCGAAGCCTCTCAATGGGGCTTTGAATTCGTCAAGCAGTGAAAATTGAATGGAGTCGCCCTCAACCATTCCGCTGCAAGTGACCTTGAGGTTGGCAGGCCAGATGCCGTCAGGGATGACGGGGCCCAAAAGGAAATAGCCTCTCTCACTCCCCGGAAGGAGGTGCACTCTTCCAGAGATTACTGATATGTTCCTTCCTTCGGCAATGAGGAGGGAGTCATCGAACTCTTCGGTGAAGGGGAAGGCGGTGGAATAGTTTATGATTATCGAGTCTATGTGCGGGGTCCACACACTGTCCCGGGTGAGATTCATTTCTAGAATCACTCCTCTCAGGCTAAGGTTCTCGTTCATGTCGAGATGATGTATAAAAGTATACTCGGCGCCCTCCAGTGTGCCTATCTGCGGACTCAATACCTCCCACTCCTTATCTTGGGGATATATCTGGACCCCGCCGCTCAACAGTCTAAAGGTTATGTTCCCTGAGAAGTCTCGGGAGAGGAGGGCTACATCCTCGATCTTCTTCAGTGCTGGTATGTAAAGTTCCTTAGTCCGCAGCGTGGAAGTATACTGGTACCTGTTGAGAAGGCAGATGTTGAGTCGCCTCCCCTCAAGGTAGAGGAGGTATCTCCCGGAGGGGTGAAGGGCGGGGGAGTGGGCATGTGTGTCCCCGAAGGACCACGGCGCACCCCAGCTATTCCCAGAATCTGTGGAGTTAAGAAGGCATATTCTTCCTGAAGAGTTCTCGTATGCCACCGTCACATTCTCCTTATAGAGTGCAATAGAGAGATCATCCGAACCATCCTGGTAGTTCATGCTGTATGTAGCTATGACCCTTGGATTCTCCCAGAGGACCCCATCTCTTGAGCGGGAGTAGAGGATCTGCAGAGGTGCCCTTCTGTAGTTGAATACCATGTGGAACCTGCCGCTGCCCCAGACCACGGAGACCATGTTTACTTCTCTCGGGAGGCTTATGACGGTCTGAGGAGTGGACCAGGAGGCACCGAAGTCCTGAGAGCGGACTACGTTGATCTGGCCTCCGCCTGTAGTGTAGTACAAAAACACTTCATCGGAGGCCGAAGAGGTGGTGAATGCGACTGCGCTTGTGATATTTGAGAATGTCCAGGTGTTGCCATCAAACCTTCCCATACGCAGTGTGGAGCCCTCTTTCCAGAAGATCATCAGAGCGCCGGATGAGGCCACCGACTCAATGCGGGTGCCGTTCAGATTCTCCGATAGAACAGTGACCACCGCTGAGGGGAGCTCTGAGGCACTTCTGCCTCTTCTGACCTTTAGCTCCGAGGCGCCACTTAGGTGGACAGTGGAGGTGATGTAGAAGAGCTCTCCCCGGAAGATCTTGATGTCTACAGAAGAGTCTTCAGAGGAAGGTGCGTTGTCCACCACGTATTCGTCATCGAAGGTCCGTCCCCTGTCGGAGGAGTGGACTATCCTGAAGGAGTAGTTAAACCAGTCCATTCTCTTCACGTAAGCGAGGTAGGCCTCCCTCCCGCTCTCTACCAAAGGCGGACCAGCTGAGGTGGGAGACAGACTGGAGGTCCATACATCTTCGATCTCAAAGGATGTGGAAAAGGAGCTGTTCTCAAAGACGAAGCGCCCTTCATCTTTTAGAAGTTGGTTATTATCAAGAAGAGAGTCGTCCTCGGCGGTGATCACATAATGGGTCTTGAGAACCCACTCTTCCTCCCTTGTGTCAGAGGATGGCATCTGCGGGAGGCGACCTCCGGCCGGGATAGGGGGCAGGACGCTGAGAGCAGTAGTTATAATGAGCGCAGTGAGCAACAGGACATTCCACTTCATGATGGAAAAAAAATACACAGGGGTAGATAACGTTTTTGGCTCAATCGCTGTAATATGTGGCCGAAAAAGGAAAAATTTTTTATCTCTCACCTCCTTATGTCCCTACACAGGTAGGGGGGTAGTAGATGTTCCAGAACACCATAAGAGGAATAAACAAGATATTTAAAACGAACAATTATGAGAACCTCATCATTCTTGTGACGGGCTATACTGGGACCATGAAATCCACTTTCACGTATAATATGATATCCAAGTTTCTGGAGAACCACCCAGAGTACATCGCTCTTTACGCCACAATTGAAGAGTCTCAAACATCGCTCCTCAAAAACATAAAGTCCATAGGGATTCCCACCAATGACCGGATATTTATCGCCGACTATAACAAGACCAGAGAGCTCTACCGGGACGAGAGCGAGCATACGGATTTTCTGGAGCTCACAGAGAGGCTGGTGGTCTCCACCAAAGAGGAGCACGGAGACGCCTTCAAAATATTCGCCCTGGACTCTCTGAACGCCCTCTATTCCCTGATGCGGATGGAGGGGGAGGGATACTTGAGGAAGAGGATCTACTACTTCTTCAAGCTTTTAAGGGACCAGAAATTGACATCCTTTATAATCAAAGAGCTTCCCCGGGAGCCTACCATATCAACAACCGAAAGCGAGAACTTCCTGGCAGACGGCGTAGTAGAGCTAGGAGTTAGAAGGACTCTTGAGGGAAAGAAGAGGTATGTTGAGGTTATAAAGATGCGACAGAACGAACACTCCATGAGGCAGTTCATCCTAGAGGTGGGGCCTGGTGGACTCTCTGTAATAGGACCTTCTGTGGACGACATGAGCATATAGTAAAGTTTTTAGTGCCCTATCTATGAGGGTGGGGCATGGTGAGAAACTATTCCGAAATCCGGCGAGAGATATTGGAGACAGACACCCAGATCCTAAATCTCATTAAAAAGAGGCAGGAGCTCTTCGGAGAGCTAGGGGATGTTAAAAGGCGTAAAGGTATCCCCCTCCTGGACAGCGGAGAGATCTCCGAGAGGATCATCCACTTAAGGGAGGAGGCTGCAAGGCTGTCACTTGATCAGGAGAGCATAGTCTCAATAGCTGAGATCCTGGAACGTATGGCCTATCGAGCCCAGAAGAGCCCATGAGCCTTTCTATTCTGGCGGAGGTGGTGGGGGGGCAGGTGAACCGTTGCCTCCCTCCTCTGTCTTCTCTTCCTCGCCGCTCTCCTCTCTGCCCCCCTCTGGCCCACCCCCTCCCCTGACCCCAAGGATGCTCCAGGCGTCTTCAAGGGATATCTCTTCTTCCTCTTTCGGCGTCTCCTCTGCCACCTCCGGCACCTTCTCCACCGCCTCGGGAGGTGCCTCTACACCTTCCTCCTCTGGAGTGAGCGCTTCCTCAGCGGAAATCTCGGGGGAGTATAGCCGTTCCTCAAGCTTCTCCGGGGATATCTCCTCTTCCTCCTCTTTACCGCCGCCACTTTTCTTTACAAGGACGTAAGCTAATGCTCCACCCACAATAGCCACTATAAGGAGAATTATGTAGAAGGTGTAATCTTTCTTCCCCTCCTGAGGGCCGGGTGTGACCTCTTGGTACTCTTCAACAACAACGGTGAAATTACCTCTTGCGTAGGATCCCTGAGAGCCCTCAAAGATCAGCTCAATCCTGTAGAGACCTATCCTCTGCTCCTTCGGGACGTGTATGGCAAGCTGAAGGGTCTTACTCTCACCAGCCAGAAGCATGAATGAGCTCTCAGAGATAGTGACATCAGGGAGCTCGCTGTTTATGGTCACGGTGATCTCCTCATTTGCCTCCCCGGTATTGGTGAGGGTGATGGATATTGCTTTGGATCTTCCTCTGGGTATGTTCATTGAGTTCGGGAGGCCTTCGAGTTCAAGCCCCTTCGCGGTAGTGTAGGCTATTCGGAAGGTCATGTAAGAGGGGGTGCACCATCCCGTCCAGCCCTTGGCTTTGGGGACTACCTTCCAGTAATATGTACCGGGGGAGAGGTGGGCTATCGTGTAATTGGTCTTGTCAATGTCCGCCGCGTAGGGCACCGCTGATGTGACCGCTGAGAGGTCCTTCCCCAGGTAGAGGTCGTAAGTGACCGATTCGGGCTCATAGTAGTCCACGCTCCACTCAAGCGTGATGTAGTCTTCCGCCGAAAGAAGCGTATTGTTCTCCGGGGCGAGCAGGGTCACCCGGGGGTATTTCATAGTGGTATTGACTATAATTTGGTAGGGCTCGGAGATGTTGACATTACCCGCCATGTCAGAGGCCTTCCATTGAACGTAATTCCCCTCCCCCTCTGCCAGGTTCAATCTTACTGTCACGTTCATTGTGAGTTCGGAGGCCTCCATGGGGACGTTATTCCAATCGGAGAAGCCGTTCAGACCCGTTGTAGAGTATCTGTAGTAGACGGAAAACTGGTCTATTCCTGCACCGAAGGGGTCTGTTATTGTGATGCCCACCTGAACGTTGTCGGTGAAGGGGTATATGGTGCTGGGGTCAGGTCTGGGGTTGAGGAATGTGGGAGGGGTCATGTCAACGAATATGTCGTCCGAGGAGGCCATGCCTATGTTGCCCACCCGATCTACGGCCCAGACGTATATCACGTATATTCCCTCCCCGGGAGCCTCAACGGTGATCTCTCTCTCCTCGGTGAACGCCCCTGAGGTGGTGCCTGAGCCGTCGACGGTGGAGTAAAAGTATCCCGCTACCCCGGAGTGGGGGTCCAGGGCGGGGTTCCAGGCCACGAAGAGTTCCGTGTCGTTGTCAGATGATGTTTGGGGGTCCTCGATCCCATCTGCGTGGATAAGAAGCGCCCCGGGGGGTGTTGGGGGGGTGCCATCAACCCTCAGATAGAAGAGGGCGTCGCTCATATCCCGCTCTGGAGGTATTCCGCCCACCTTAAACGTGTAGAGCACAAGGGAGTCGGTGGTATTCTTGGCCCTGAGGCTCACCCGGAAGACCTTCCCCCTTCTGTGGGTGACATTGTAGTAGTTTCCCTCGTCATCGTGTATTGAAAGGAAGCAGCTACCATCCATAGGGGAGAGTTCAGGGTTATCGCTGTACACTATGGATATGTTGGTGAAGGTTATGTTCTCAGAAGCCCTCACCCAGGAGTTGTTCGTCAGGGTTCCCTGCCACTCTGCTTCTATTAATGGATTCCCTTTTATGGTGAGGTCGCCTGAGACTCTGAAGAGCTCCGGGAAGAGGACGGAATCCCCTGAGATATCACCGGGGAGCGCGTCGAAGATTACATTACGCAGGGATTCATCGGTGAAGCTCCAGTTGAAAACAAGCCTGAAGGTTATGTTGAGAAGGCCCCCCTCTGTCCAGGGGATATATGTGTGGGAGGAGTTGATGAGCTCCACCTGTTCGTAAGGGTCATAGATCTTCTCGCCCGAGGAGGAGGAGAGGTTGTAGTATAACCGGACCTCCCCATGGGAGGTGAGTATTCTGAATACCGCGCCCTTTGTGTCCGAGAGGCCGTTTATCAGTCTCAGGGGAAGGACCGCAGTGTATACCCCATACTTCGCATATACCACGTCGGTTGCGTTCCCCTCAGGATCGTATATTTTCGGAGTCAACGGGGAGACCCGCGGAGGTATGTGCATTCTCCAGATACCAGAGGGGCCCCTGCCGGCGGTCGTGTATATATACCTCTCCTCAGGGTCAAAGAGCATGGCAGGGTAGTTGCGCTCCCCTGCATCGGGGGTTATGAAGAGGTTCCTCCAGCGCATCTCCTTTGAGCGGAATACGTGAAACTCGTTCGAACCGCCATAACCTGTTGAGCCGCCATAGAGGTATATCTCTTCCGTGAGGGGGTCGTAGACCATACCTGCCCCTTCCTTAATAGATGGATGAGCCACACCGTATATCCTAGTCCAGGTCTCTGTGGGAACGTGGAAGAACCAGAAGTAATCCAGGTACCCTGAAGAGTTGACTCCACCGAAGACATAAACACCTCTCTTCTCCGGTACATATGTATAGGCCATCCCCGCCAGATCTGTAGGGCCTCCCGCATAGTTCACCTCTCTCCACACCCTTATATTAAGGTCCAGTTTCCACATGGTGCTTCGATAGGACGTGTTGCCATAGATGGACCGATGATACTTCCCACCATAAACGTACAGTGAACCGCTCTCCTTATCCAAGAAGAGCATCATGCTGTATCTTGTCCCCGGGGCGGAGTTCTCAAAGATTCTGGTCCAGGTGTTCGTATTGACATCATACTCCCAGAGGTCGGCGTAATCCTGGTATCTGGTGGGGCGGTAGCCGTAGGAGTAGTATCCGCCGTACATGTATATCTTTCCTGTATTCTCGTCGTATGCCCAGCCAGAGTAATATCTATAGTGGGGCCCGGGGTTGTCGCTCCGGTTGTAGACGACCTCCCACACCATAGTGTCAATGTTGCAACGGTAGAAGTACACCCTGTTCATATTGGAAGAGTAGAAGACGTTCATCAGATAGAGGTACGGGGTCCCCTTTATCTTAAAGAGGGCCTGGCCCGACGTGGTGGATGGCACAAGCTTTGTGTCGTAGGAAGTCCAGTTATGAGTGTCAAGGTCAAGATAGTGGAGGGTGTTGCGTCTGTAACTTCTGTAGCCCCCAAAGATTATGAACCGCTCCATGGTTTCGGAGTAACAGTAGCCGAAATAGGCCCTTCCAGAGGGAGCTGAGCCGGTTGAGTTCACCTCTGCCCACGTATGGTTGATGGTATAGTATACCACTAGGTTCTCGTTGTAACTGTAGGAGGACCTTCTGCCTCCCCAGAAGTAGACCGCAGAGAGGTCGCTGCGGTAGAAGATGGCTCCCCCCTCCTGGTAGCTTAGGAAAGAGGGCAGTGTGACGTTGTGCCATGTTGCCCCGGCTATGTCGTAGATCCAGAACTCAGAGAGTCTACCGTAGATGGAGTTCCTTCCTCCCATTACATATATTATTCCACTCCTCTGATCGATGGTCATGGAAAGGCCGTATCTCGGAAGGAAATCCCGGGGTACTGATAAGGGGATGAAAGTGAGGGAAGAGAGGTCAAGTCTGTAGAAGGAGGAGACATTCTCCCCCAGGTAATCCCTTCCTGCAAGTAGATAGAGGCAGTTCCCATCCCTGTAATAGACCATTGCGCCGTCATATCTTATATCCACCGAAGACGAAGAAGATATCAGTCTGTTCCAACTGCGGTTCTTCATATCAAAGACCCAAAGGTCGGAGTAGCGTGTCTGATATTCCCCCATCCCCCCGTAGACGTACATGCGCTTGTTCCAGGGGTCTAGCGCTGTATAGGGTCGGTATCTGGGCTCCGGGGCGGGGTCAAGAAGAAGAGCATCGAAATCACCCGTTGCTAGGTTCACCTCCCATGTGTCCCCGTAGAAGACACCCGAATACCTGGTTCTGTATCCTCCGCCATAGATGAAGACTTTCCCCTCCTCCTCCAGGTATCCTACAGCCGAGCTCTCCCTGGACTCGGGGTAACCGTACCTCTCCCAGTACAAAGACTCATAAGGGTCTGCACTCTCTCTTAAGGAGCTTTTTCCATCCCATCTGCTCTTACCCTCATTCAGGTAGACGTTCTCCTCCGCACGGCCGGTAGCACTTTCGGAAGAATCTTCAAAAGAGAAGAGGCCGGGCAGGGGGGGTATCAAAAAAGCAAATATCACAGGCACAATAAGCAGAGCCTTTCCCTTAAGCTTCATAACCGTACACCTCCGGGGGCAGAATGGCCAGAAGGATAAGAGGTTACGGGATATAAAAACCTTTTTCAAATGCCAGGGATGATTTAAATAGGCCGGAAGGGCAGAAAGGCCACTTTAAAAAATCACGTAGAGGAATACCGCATAGAGGGCGAGAAGCAGGACACCATGGGCCCTGCTCTGGGTCCTGAAGGAGAAGAGGAACTCAATGGCTGTGATCAGGAGAAGAAGGGGCAGTATGGTCCCTATCACATATCCCTTCACCCCCACTCCCGTCAAGCCGTAGGAGGTTCCTAGTACACCGAGGATTAGAAGGAGGTTGATGGCATTGGACCCCAGCACATTCCCTATGGCTATCCCTTCCTTCTTTTTCAGGGCGGCAGTCAGAGAGGTGGCGAACTCGGGGAAGGAGGTCCCTATCGCCACAATGGAGAGGCCGATAACCCCTGTGGAGACGCTGAAGTCCTCGGCAAGCTTAATGGAGCTCTTCACGAGGACTTCGGCACCAAATGTAAGGAGAACAAAACCCAAAAGTAGAAGGACCACCTCTTTCTTTATGGAACTCTTCGGAAGTGTGGGGCCATTATCACTGTTTTTCATTACATCTTTGCTGAGATAGCGCAGATAAATCCCATATGTGATTAGGAAGATCGCTCCCATTATTATATCAAGTGAGCGTGTGAGGTAGAGGAAAGCTGCCAGCAGAAGGGTGGAGAACAACATGAACACTGCATCCCTCCTCACCTCCCTGTTGCTTTTGATGGGAAGAAAGAGGGCTGCGAAGCCCAGGACCAGTCCGATGTTTGCCACATTGGACCCCAGGATGTTTCCCACCGCCAGATCAGCCTCCCCTGCCGCTCGGGAGACAACTGTGGTGGCAAGCTCGGGAAGTGATGTGGCGAAGGCCACTAAGGTGAACCCTATTAAATGCTGGGAGACTCCCCTCTTCAGGGCAATGGATGCAGCACCTTCCACAAACCAGTCGCTCCCCTTTATAAGAAGATAGAGGCCTAGGATGACACCGAGGCCATGCAGGAGGGAAGCGAAAGACATGTTGGGGCTAACTTATCTTGGTTATAAATATATTATCTTTTCATCCTCTCCCTCCTGTAGAGGAGGTACTCCCTGATTACCGCCAGGAGGCCTGCAGCCATTATAAGCGCCACCGGGACGTGGTACCACTTCAGGGTCACACCCTTTGGCGTGGGACCCAGTCCGCTGGGGAACTCCTCTTTGCCTGCCACTATTATCATTATGGAGTGTCTTGCAGATGCTGAGGTAACGGGGGAGAAAACGGTTATGTTGAGGTAATAGTGCCCCGGGAGTGCTGAGGAGGTGGTTATATTAAGAGCCAGCGGGACGGAGGCCCCCGAGGGAACGCTGATATCTTCCCGAGATATGTTCAGGTGAATGCCGGGGGAGAGAAGGGCGCTGCCGCTCAAAGTGATACGGTAGCTGTCCCTTCCAGTGCCGAGGTTGGTTATGTTCAGGGTGTAGAGGTCACTGTCATCTGGCATTACGGTTATCCTCTCCACCCCCTCCACACTCACCCTGAAAATACCAACGACCAACTCGTAAGTGGCGACCCTGCTGAAGCTCTTCCCGTCCGAGGCCATAAGCTGCACCCAGTATCTTCCGGGGCCGAGCCATCCAGGCAACTCAACGTAGCGCCTGGTGTGGGTTGTCTGCCACGGTATGATGTTCTCCTCCCCCGGGGAGGAGCCCGCTCTCACAAAGTAGAGCACCGGGTCGCCGTCTGGATCCCAAGAGGGGTCCCACTGGACGAATTTGTTCTCAACGGGAATGGATGAGGGATAGAGGGGTCCAGGGGGCGTTGGAGGGTGGTTCGCATCCTCCTTTACACTGATTGTGCCTCTGGCAACGGAGCTAGCCCTGCCGTCTGAGGCCATGACCTCCACGTAATAGGTACTCCCCATCTGAAGGGGCGAGCTCTCTGGGACGTCAAAGAAGTTCTCACCGCCAAGACTTGTCCAGTTCACCACATCCCCAAGAGCAGGCCCTGTGCCTATTCTTATGGAGTAGCTCACGAAATCACCATCGGGGTCCACCGCCTCGGGCCAGAAGATGTGTGGATGAGGGTCGGATACCTCCTTCGGGTAGATGGCCGCCGGAGGACTGGGCGGCCTGTTGCCTGGTACTTCAGGAGATATAACGGTCTGCACCGCAGGGAGCTGGTAAGGAACGGACTCCTTCATGTTCCCGGCCAAATCCTTAGCTCTGATCTGCAAGAAGTTGTCCCACCCCCAAGAGAGCTGAAGGGGAAGCTTGAGAAGGAGGGAGTCGTCCTCCTCCTGAAGGGTGCTGTTCTCGGCCAGGATCCAAGTGCCCAAGGACTCTACGCCTCCCGTGGTAAACCTATAAGAGACGCTCTCTTTGGCCACGCCTGTTCCACCGGGGTCACTTATGCGAATGGTCACGTTCACCTTCAGGGCGTCTACGGGGAGCCTCTCAGGGCCGACGAGTTCAAAATGCGGCCCCTCTCCGTCGTAGCGGAAATGGAGGGGAGGGGAGTAGGAGTATCCGTTTCCCACAAGGTCCATCGCTCTGAACTGAATGACATTGTCGGTGCCGTTGGCAAGTACGAAGGGGAAGGAGGCCCTAACAGTGTGATTGTCCAGAATGGTTATTTCACCGTTGCGGTGCCATATGTCCAACCCTTCCTCCCCTCTGTAGGAGTAAGAGAACTCCACAAAGCGGAGATCTACACCTGCTCCAGTGTCCCTGAAGGTGGCTGTGCAGATCACGGTCCTCTCGGGCGCCCATCCCTCAATTACGGGAGAAACCTCAATGCACTCCGGCGGGGTGGCGTCCACAACGGGACCACTTAAGAGTGTTGTGTTCACTATCCTGAAGTCCTCCTCAGCCATCACCTCAATGGAGTAGAGGTATTCCACCTCCGAATCCAGTCTGATCCCGTAGAGGTACTCCTCCCCATTGGTGTAGAGCATGTCCTGGGCCGGCACGAGCCTCCTTTTCATTGTGAAGGGAGAACCTGGGTAGTCCTTGAGAATCCCTCCCACCCTGTAATAAAGATAGAGCTTTGGGTAACCCTCGGCGGGGGGGATATTGTTCACGTGGAAGTAAGTGGCCTTGAAATAGTAGTAGCGACCCACTCCTCCCACGTCAGGGCTCACGTGGACGTTCTCCAAGGTGGGAAGGGGTGTTCCACCCTCCCCGGGGATCCACCTGGAAGCCCTGATTCTGGAGCGGCCGTCCCTTAAGTCCTCGTAGACCACATAAAGTGGGGCGTCTCCGGTCCCCGGGCAGATGGCCGAGGGGTGGTCCTGCCCCTTACCTGTTATATCATCGGGGACCCTGAAGTCGCCCCAGAAGCTCCCCCCCCAGTCAATGGTGTATGCCATGAATATGTCGAAGTCGTACCCTCCTCTACGGGAATCCGCGAAGGCCGCGTAGACAGTCCCATTGGGAGAGAGGGCAAGGGAGGGATAGTATTGCCCTGCTCCGCTCGTGTCGCTGTCAACACGAAAATTGGAGGAGAAGTCCATGGTGCCTCCTCTGGCAACTGTGCCGTAGATGTCCCAGTTCCCCTCCCTCATGTCCTGCCACACCACTAACACGTTACCTGCCTGGCTGACTAGGTCGGGGTACCACTGGGTTGCCTCAGAAGTCTCTCTGACCAGATTTATAGGGGCTGAGAAGCTCTCTCCACCGTCGAAGGAGACCGAGAGGTATATGTCCCAGTCGTCGTACGCCTCTCCGCTCCAGGTGACATATATCTCGCCCTCGTCCCCCACCCACACGTCTGGGTATTTACAGACCATTTCATTCAGGGGGGGTGAGACCGCTGTGGGTGTTGAGAACGTAAGAACCCCTCCATCAACGCTGCCCTTTGCGAAGTAGATCCTTCCCTCTACGGAGGATGGGTCTTCTCCGGTGTCCTCCCACACCACGTAGGCCGTGCCACCTCTCACAGCTACATCCGGGTCCTTCTGAACCCCTTCGGAGAAGGCCACCGGAGTGCTCTCTCCGAAGCTTCTGCCGCCATCCTGAGAGACCCCAGCGTAGATGAGGTACTTCCCTTCCCGGTTGTCCATCCACACCGCCACCACAACGTCCCCCTCCGCGGCGAGAGCCACCTTCTTCTGGGAGCTTCCATCATCCCATACCTCCCCATTCCTTAAAGTATCATCCACTTCCACCGGGGCTTCAAAGGTTCCCCACGGCTGCGTCAGGTTTTTCCTGGACAGCAAGATATCGCTGTCGGAGGGGCCTGAATCTTCCCAGGCCACAAGCAGATAGTGGCCTGATACCGCCGTTGCGGGGAAGTACTGGACAGTGGCGTTGTCTCCAGGCCATACCACCTCGGAGCTCTGAAACACCACCGGTCCTAAGGGACCGCTACCTTCCTCAGGGGACTGGGCGGCCAGCGGTGCCATAGATCCCAAAAGGAGAAAGGCGATAAATCCGATGAAAATCTTCGCTTCCATGTTCATTCCTCCCACTCATCTTCGATCTCTTCAAATGCCTCGGGCTCCTCTTCCTCCTCCACCTCTTCAAACTCCACCTCCTCCAGGGCGGGAAGCTCCTCCTGGGCGTAGAGGTCCTCTTCTACCTCCGTCTCTCTCCTTCTTTTCCTCCCCCTCTTCCCCTTCTTCATTATCTTCCAGTCCTCTTCGGTGAAAGCTCTCCCGCAGCTCATGCAATACTCCTCCCCCTCTCTCACTACTCCACCGCACTCCGGGCAACTGTATTTCTTGGGAGGGGGGGTTATGAGGACCTCGCCTCCCACCTCCTTTAAGGGAGCCTGCTCACCCTCGGGTGATGGGGGGTACCTGAAGAGCAGAAAACCTGCGAAGAGGCCGAAGAGGACGCCTGGAAGAAGTATCGCCAGAAGGGCTCCCGGGTTTTCAGAAAGCATTTCCCAGACGCTTTTCTCACCCCCTACCACCTCTACCACTGGGGTGGCCTCTGGGGGAAGCACCGTTATATTGATGCTCTTCTCAACGGTGAACTCTCCATCACTGGCCTTCGCTGTTATCAGGTGAACTCCGCTCTCTAAGGTCTTTGACAATACCTCTCCCTCTCCCAGGTAGCCACTTCTGTTGGAATACCACTTCACGGTGACGCTGTCCCCGTCAACGTCAGAGACATTGGCCCGGAAGTCCACGACAGCCCCGGAGGGGAAGGTGGCTAGGTTTATGGGGAGGGAGATGGTGAGTGTGGGGGGATGGTTCACTGCTGGGGCGATGGCGGTGTAGCGGTAAACCGGGCTCTCCGCCAGATTCCCGGCCCTATCTGAGACACGGAACCTCAGGTAGTTGAAGTCCCCTTCTACTAGAGGGACTGTGGCTCTGGCCAAGACCCTCAGGGAGAGGGGGTCCAGAGGTTCGACGGAGTCCACAGGCATCCAGGGGCCGAAGCCGTAGATTCCCACCCCGAATTCAGTCCAGGTAGTGGGATTGGAATAGGAGAACTCCACGCTCTCCGGTAGCACCCCGGAAGGGTCATATATCTCCACCTCCACCACCACGCTCTCCCCTTCTATGACGCTTCCCGTTCTGTGAGAGATGTTTATGAAGGCGGGAGGGATCTGGTCCACAGTGAAGGGCACCGTGAGAGTGGTCAGGGTGTTCCCTGCCACGTCTGAGATCCTCCACTGATAGGCACCCAGCCCCTCGAAGGTGAGGTTCACCTGCGTCTGAAGGGTGAGCTCCTCCGCTATCCCCTCAATGTGGAGGCTCTCCCAGGGCAGACTCATTATACTTTCCGCTGGACCGACCCTGTATGCAGCGGAGGAGAGGTTCAATCTAGAGAGGGGGTCCCTGAAGGTGGCTGTGAGAAGGAGCTTCTCCCCCGAGACGTACTGGTCCATCTCCGGGGTGGAGGAGAGAAGAAGGGGGAGGGCAGTGTCCACGGAGAAGAAGAGAAGGGAGGAATAGTAAGGCCCCATACCGCTGCCGCTTGAAGCCATCCACCTGACGGCGTAGTTCTCCCCGTCGGGCAGCGGGACCTCCCTGAAGTAGACGGCTGCTGTGGAGTTCCAGAAGAGGAGCCTTCCCTCAAGCCACTCGCTCGAGAGATTCTCCTGAGGGAGTGATATCTGAAGCATCACAGAGCCCGGCAGGACCCCTGAGGGCCCGGTTGAGACCTCCACGGTGAAGTTCACAAGGCCGCTATTTACCCACCCAGGGGCGGGAGAGATGTGTTTTAAGAGGAGGGGCTTGCGGTCCACGGTGACATTCTTGAAAAGCCTCTCGGAGGGGTTTGAGAAGGCATCCACAGAGTAGAGGGAAAGGATGAACTCACCCTCTGGCAGCTCAATCCAGCTCCCCGGGGTGACCTCTTGGGGGGACCTTATGGGAGTCCTGTTCCATCTGTAAGCTACTTCAAGGAGGGTCCTGACAGACTCCTGAAGGCCCCACTCATCCCAGCCGGGGCTGAAATCTATGTAAACCTCCCCGTCGGAGTCCGCCTCCCCCTCTTCCCCATAGGGGCCGTTCGGGTACACTCTGAAATCCCTGGGGGGGTAGGGTGGTTCAGAATCGGCCCTCAGGGTGATGTTTAAGGGTTCAGGCAGTGGTAACCTCCCTGTGGGGTCTAGGAGGTGGAGGGTGATGTTGAAATCTTCCTTCCCTAACGAATCGGAAGCGTTAAGGACTATATGTATGGCCTCCTCCGCGGCGGTTACTCTGCCATTTACCCCCGGGGGAAGTGTGAGGGTGGGGGTGTAGGTGGAGGGGTCTAGGGGCAGGTCGTATGGGTTGTAGAGGAGCTGAATACCTTCTATGGCAACTTCCCGGCCACCGGGGATCCACGGAAGCTCACCCCAAAGCTCTCCAGACGTCCAACGGGAGGGCGGTGTGAGCACGAGGGAGGTGCAACCCTCCCACCTCAGCGGCCTTGCAGAGCTGTAGATTATGCTACCTAGGCTGTCATATAGGTATACCTCGAGCCATCTTACAGGCTCCTCTGAAGAGGGCGGGAAGGTGAAATTGAGAGTGAGGCGGACGCTTGCGGGGGTCTTCAAAGCACTTGAGGTGTTAAGGAAGGTGATGACATCCCCTTGGCTCTCAAGGGAGACTCCCCCTCCGATGCTCATGTTGGCCCACGCCTCCCCGGAGGCGCTTATAGCGTGCACTGCTAGGGAGTTTACCGCCTCCGCCGCAGCAGGGGGAAGGTGGACTGTGAGCGATAATGTGTAGGGGGCCTCGGTGGAGAACATGAGGGCCCTCCCCAACCGATCAGTGGTCCAGTACCCGCCGGAGAGATTTCCCAGCAGAAGATAGCTTCTTGGAACGGTTCTGTAGGGGTTGAAGGAGAGTATGGCAGCCCCTCCGGAGCCGGCTGCCGAGCTCCCGGAAGGTGCACCGCAGATGACGTCCCCGAAGCCGTCACCGTCCAGATCCTCCGAGGCGAGGGCGGAGCCGAAGCCTCCGTAACTCTCCCCTGGACTATCGATAAAGGGAAGGATGTCGGAGGCAAAAGAGGCGTTGAGTGGGAGGTAGTCAGTTGTGGCTAAATAGTATCCCCCTTCCTCGGTGAGAAGTCCCAGAAGCATGTCTAGGGTTCCATCGTCGTCAAGGTGGGCTGCCGCGAGAGAGCCTCCTAGGTGCCCTCTTTTCTCTACTCCCCAGAGGACCGTTGTATACTGGTACCTGAGACGCAGGGTGGAGTTGCCCTTCCCTATGTTTGAGATGTCCACCATATAGACCGCACCCGCATCTGGGAGAAGCCTGTTCTCTCCATCTGCCCCGGGGGTACCAATGGCTAAAGCCCTCACAGGGCCGCCTGCACCTTTCAGATCCACTAGGGAGAGTGAGGTGCCGGCCATGTAGCCAGGATAGGGGCCGTACAGTTTTGCTGCCGCCTCTCTGGCAAGGTCATATCCGGAGGAGGAGAAGGAATTCCACGTGGACCTGTCCATGCCCCATATTATTGTGACCATGCCGCTCTGGGGAATGGAGGAGGGGGAGGAGAGGGGCGATCCTATGATCACCTCGCCGAAGCCGTCCCCGTCCAGGTCCTCTACAAGGATGTCCCCTGCGGCCAGTTTCTCCCTTGTGGACGATCCCCATATAGGGATACCATTCCAGCATCCCATCGTAGTCGGCCAGGAGCTCCTTCCGAAAAACACGTAGGCATCCCCCGCCCAGTCTCTGCGGTCCCCGGGGCCGTCGCCGCCCGGGGCCCCGATTACCAGGTCATCCATCCCGTCTCCATCCATGTCCCCCACACCGATGGAGCTGCCCGCTTCATCCCCCGCCCGGGTGCCGTATATCAGAACTCCTCTACCGGCGGAGGGGAGTTCTATGGTGGAGGGCAGGGAGGAGTTGCCGAATAGTATGTAGACCCTCCCGGCCTGCCATTGAAAAGCAGGCCGTTCCGCGTACCTTGCCCCGATTACCAGATCGTCCACTCCGTCCCCGTTGAGGTCCCCTACCTTAAGGGGAATGCCGAAAAGATATCCGCCGCCAGCTCCTATGGGAGTGACGGTCACATCGGCGTTATCGTAGTTCAGGTCCTTTAAAGGCTCCAGGCCGCTAGCGTTGTAGAAGATGTAAACTCCACCGAGAACATCCAAGTACGGGGCACCAACAGCCAGATCAGTTCTGCCGTCGCCGTTGAAGTCCCCAAAGGCCACACCGCTTCCGAAATAGGAACCTCTCACCCCAAGGAGTATCCTCCTCTCCCCGGGCGTGGGACGTATTACCAAGACTTCTCCATCTTTCTCGACCATGCTGTCTGTGGGCTTGCCCCCCGTCGCGGTGGCAAAGATGACACCTCCGGATGTGCTCTCATATGAGGAGAGGAACCACCCCAGTTGATAGGAGGTGCACTCGATGATGTAATCAGCGTCTTTGGAGGAGAGGTTCTTAACCGGGGGAAAGGCACCACCGAAGATATGTAGTACCCCCGAGTAGGGACGAAGGTTTCTCCCCCCTGCGGCCCCGGGGGCGGACACAATGAGCTCCTCCCTACCGTCTCCGTTCAGGTCAACGAAAGCGAGGGAGTGGCCCAGGCTATCTGAGGAGTCCGTCCCCTCTATTGAGAAATCCGTCTGGAGGGCGGTGAGGGTCTGGGCAGTAGAGGGAAAATCCCTTCCCTCGTAGACAAACACAGCGCCGGAATCATCTCCCCCGGAGTCGAACCCAGGGGCGCCTGCCAGAAGGTCGTCCTTTCCATCCCCGGTCAGGTCAGCCATAAGGAGGGCCTCTCCCAGATTGTCGTCGGTGTAGAGGCCTTCCACGGTGATATTGAAGACCCCCGAGGAGTCAACCAGACTCCTTAGGTATCCTCCGCCACGGATGATCCTAACCCCGCCCTTTCGGTCCATATTTGAGTAGGCGGCGAGGTCATCTACACCATCCCCATCGAAGTCCCCTACAGCTAGATGTAGCCCTAGGTTCTCCTCGTCGTATGTTCCGTTTATCCTATTGGTGGAGGAGTTGATTCCCAAAAAGCCTCTCCAGGACCCATTGCCAAATATGAAGAAGATCGCACCCCTTGCCAGCTCCCCGAAGGTTCCGGTGAAATCAGAGCTCACGACGATGTCCTTGAAGCCATCCCCGTCGAAGTCCCCCACCGCTACATCCCTTCCCAGCTGGTAGGCGGGGCTCTCTCCTATCAGACGGAAGCTCGCAACGTCCTCAATGCTCATCTCCCCCCAAAGCCCCTCCCCACCCATCACGACGAAGAGCTCACCCCGCGGGAAGCGGTCCCCCTCCCTCCCCGGGGAGTGGGGAGCTCCGATAATGATGTCGTCAAAACCGTCTTCATTCAGGTCGGTAACCACCAGGGTCTCCCCCAATTTGCGGAAGGATACACCTCCGTAGATCACCGCGTGGGAGGTGTGGTTAACCGGAGAGCCTTCAGAGGAGGAGCTCTGGTAAGAGTAGATTATATGAACCGCCCCTTCCATATCCTTTTCTGCTTGCTGTCCGGGGAGGGAGATCACTAGGTCATCCTCCCCGTCACCGTTGATGTCCCCGGAGGATATCTGAGCATTCTTAATGAGGGAGTTCTTCTCCCTAGCAAGGTAGAGGACCATATCCTCAGCTAGAAGGGGATTCCTCTCCGCCATGCTCCCACCCCCTGCCTCCTCCCGGGCGAGGGGAGGGGGGTAGGATTTGACAACGTCACCCCCGGTGGGGAGGGGGGATAGGGTCAGGAGAAGTACAATGAACATGGGCCATAGGGGACTTGTACTATACCTCATCAATGCACCTCCGTTTTAAAGATGAGAGCAACCTGGTCTGGCAAAATTATATTATCCATCTGTATTTATAAATATCTGTGCAAGCCTTGAATCGTGACCTAACGGGGGGGGAGGTACCCTCACAAGGGAGCAGTTGTGGGCCCAAATGGAGCCTCCTCTGCCATCATGACCCACAGAGGAGCTTTGGGTTCAGAGGAAGGCTCCTTCCCCTCTGCAGCCGGTGCATGGGCTTCTGGGGCGCTCTGCCACTCTTCTTTGCGGTGGGGCTTTTTCTGCCACGCCTCCCGGGGGTTGAGCCGCTGAAACTTGCTGCTCTCTACATACTGAGCCTTATTCCACTCGGTGTAGACGGTTTCACCCAATACATGGGGTGGAGAGAGTCCACCAATACGATAAGGTTCTTAACAGGCCTTATAGCAGGCTCTGTGGGGGGCATCATTTTGGCCTATCTTGTGAGGAACATCCTCTCCGTTGTTCTGTAGCTACCAGTGCAGTATACATCCAAATCCAAAAGTTCACCGAAAAAATAATTCCTTAGTTCTCAATAGGTGTATTAGAGGGATCCGTATGACGCGGGAGTGAAATCTGGGCCCCGGAAAGCTCCCGCTGAAGATCATGGCCACTCTTCTAGTAGTGCCTTCTCCATGTTCGTATGCTGTAATGAAATTGATGTACCCGGGGGTAGTCAGTAATACTCTTTACAGTTGGAGCAGTACCAGAGCTCAAGGTTCTCCTTCCACCGGAGGGGCTTTCCGCAGACGGGGCACCGCTTCACCTCCCCTTCGGTGGTCTCCTTCGGTGCCACAGTGAAGGAGGGCTCTGCCCTCCGGCCCCGGGGAGGTTTCTTATAGGTCAGGCTGCTGATGTCCTCCTCTTCCTCCTCCTCAAAAAGATCCAGCTCTCTTCTTCTTGCCCTCCCCCTCCTCTTTCTCACCGGCAGCTCTTCTTCCTCTTCCTCAAAGAGCTTCGGCATTCTACCTCTCTTCCTTCTCGCCGGTCTTTCCTCCTCAAATTCAGCGTATCTCCTCCGTGGCCTTGCTTCCTCCTCAAAGGCCTCTTCCTCCTCAACCGGTTCGCCCTCGAAAACTTCCTCCTCTTCCTCTTCTTCCTCCTCTTCCTCAAGGGAGATTCTACCCTCCCTTCCGCACTTAGGACAGCGGAAGACGACCTCCTTCATCCCCTCCCAGACCTTTACTTGAATTGTGTAGCCGCATCTGCAGGGGACCGGGATCACCTCCTCCTCTTCCTTCTCCACCCCCCCCTCCTCCACCGGAGGTCTTACCGCCGTCTTTTTTCTGCTTCTTGTGGGCATCTCCACCTCTTCCTCCACTATGGCCTCGGGAATTTCATCCTCTTCGGCAGGCCCCTTCTCCACAACGACCACAGCGCCCCTCCTCTTTCTGGGCGCCCCCTCCTTCTTGGGTCTCCTCTCAGCCCTTCTCTTGGGTCTGAAGACCACTTCTTTTTCCTTCTTCACCCCCGGGCCCTTCCCGAACTTCTCCCTCGTCCACCGCTCATAGAGTTTCTTTGCCCTCCTCTTCTCCTCTCCCTTCGCCTCCCACCCGCAGATCCAGCATCTTTCAAATGGAGGGGTGAGTCGGTTCTTGCACTGCGGACACTTTATCTCTTCCATGCCAACACCCATGGGATGTATTTTATTAAAACTATTTAAATGATTTTTTCCCCGGGGGGGTTTGACGGAATAAAAACAAACAAAAAAAGAAAAATGGGGGGCCCTGAAGCCCTCCCTGGGCCCCTTTTTGTACCACCTGCGGTTGCACCTCTTCAGTAGAGTATTATTGGATAGTTCGTGAAGGCGTCAAAGGACTCCTCCACGTGGATGTTGTGCTCCGTTGTTATGCTCATGTCCATAACCATGTATCCTGCTTCCACTGCATCTGGTACGTAGAAGTATATTCCTATCTTGTAGAAGGTCATGTATGACCAGCATGTCCAGAGGCCGGGTGCTATCTGCAGCCCATTCGGATTGGGGTAGTTCGAGAGGTTCAGGAAGGGCACGTTCAGGCCGCTGTGGCCATAGTATTCATCGTCTGGTCCGGGGAACCCTGTCAGGTTGGCGGGATTGAATGGGTCCAGCATCATGTCGGCAGGTATATTCTCCGGTATGAGGTCCTGCTCTCTCAGCGGCAGGGGCGGGAGTTCCTGCGGGTTGTCGGGCGTGTACATCCAGCCCATCATGCTCTGGTCAAGGTAGAAGGGTACTCCATCTCCGTCAATATCGTCGTCGGCGGTATAGGGTGTGAGGTCCTCGCCGATTGAGCCGTTGAAGAACCTTATTGTAATGTTGATATTGCTCCACCAGCCCTTCTGGAAGAACTCGCTCCCGGGGTAGCCGTTCTCTATGCCCACAAGGATCTCCATGTAGAAGGGCGTGGAGTAGGAGCCCTTGCTTATGTGGGAGGTGTCAAGCATCCAGCGGAACCCGTAGAAGTCGTGGCCGTTGCCGCCCATGGGGAAGTTTCCGAGGGCGGATATCACGAACTGGCCTCCCTCGCCGAACTGCGGGTAGTGAACGGTGCCGTCAGGGTAGGTTATGGAGTAGAGGGCTATTGCAGTGTCCAGGCGGTCATCGGGGATGGTAGGCCTGGGGTCCCAGTCATCCTCCATCCTGTCTCCATCGGTGTCATCAGAGTTGGGACTGGTATCGTACATGTTCCACCTGTAGAGGGCGGGGTTCACAGGCTTGGGGTTGAACGGGTCAGAATAATCTCCGGGTACTCCCCGGTCCATCCACCCGATAATATCCTCAAGAGTGGTGCCCGGTGGATATTCCATTCCGGGGTAGCGGGGGCTGTGGAAGAACCCCTGGATGTACGCCTCAAAATCGCTCACAGCGCCCATGTAGTAGAGTACCAGCCACGGGTTCCAGTTGTAGAAACTCATCTTGTAGCCCTCATAGTCTATGACGCCCTTCTCTCTGGCCTTGTCATACCAGAAGACCCAGCCGGAGTACTGTCCCAGTGTGAGCTTGCTGAAGCCGCTGTTCGGGTCGCTGAAGTCTAGATTCGGGTCCTCCTTGTCCGGAATCCATGTGGGAGTGTTCTGTCTGGTTACCTGTTCATATCCCCTCTCGGCCCTGCTGTTCTCGTTTATGGGGCCGGGTCCGAAGAGCTGAAGTTCATCCTGATCAGCGATCTCATCGCGATCTGTGTCGTTGGTGTTGGGGTTCGTCCCAAAAGCGAATGCATAGGTGTAGGCCTCCTGTGGGAAGAAACCGCCGTACTGGAAGAAGAAAAAGAAGAAAGCGTTTATGAAGGCCACCCCACCATCCTGCTCCTCCCCGTTGAGCATTCCATCCTCATCGTTGTCCTCCCAGTAGTCCGGGAGGCCGTCAAAGTCCGAGTCCACAAGAAGACCGCTTGTGGATCCGCCATCTACCCCGAGCTCATTGCCGTCCATGAGACCGTCGTTATCGGTATCCCAGTCATTGGGGTCGTATCCCAGTTCAGGCTCAAGGCTGTCTATGAGCCCATCGCCGTCGGTATCGGGGTTCTCGTGGTCGGTGCCCATGCCCATTTCTGTGGTGTCGGAGAGTCCGTCGCCGTCATCGTCGGAGTTGCCGTCTCCGTCTCCGTCACCCCCGCCCTGAGCGGGGCCGTCGCCACCGCCCCCGGTGTCACCTCCGCCACTCCCACCGCTCCCAGTGCCGTCGTTCTTGTAGTTGAGCGGCCATGGGTCGTCGGGGTCGAGGATGCCATCGCCGTCGGAGTCAGGGTTTGTGGGGTCGGTGTGCTGTATTATGTCATTTCCCTCTTCGTCCTGTCCCACGACCCTGTAGAACTCAGCGTAGTTGGTGTAGGGGTAGGGGACCTCGGTATAGGAAG
>Ga0190360_1000349_pt1 | contig 26221 bp, 41 predicted proteins | sample 48721834_MG_FD_161271 | JGI IMG/M metagenome (GOLD analysis project Ga0190360, IMG submission 161271) | Hydrothermal vent microbial mat bacterial communities from Southern Trench, Guaymas Basin, Mexico - 4872-18-3-4_MG | ecosystem: Environmental > Aquatic > Marine > Hydrothermal vents >...
GATGGTGATGCCTGGGGACAATGTTACTTTGGAGGTGGAGCTGATCACGCCTATAGCGTTGGAGCAGGGTTTGAGGTTTGCGATCAGGGAGGGGGGAAGGACGGTAGGAGCAGGTGTGGTCACGGAGGTCCTGGATTAGGTTGAGGAGAGGCTATGGCAGGGGAAAGGATCAGGGTCTGTTTGAAGGCGTACGACCATCGGCTGTTGGACCAATCCGTCCGGGAGATCGTGGACACGGCGAAGCGGACCGGTGCCAGGGTGGCAGGCCCTGTCCCTCTGCCCACCAGGATCCAGAAGTTCTGCGTCCTCAGATCGCCCCACATAGACAAGAAATCCCGGGAACAATTTGAGATAAGGACTCATAAGCGGCTGGTGGACATCATCGAGCCCACCCAGCAGACCGTAGATGCCCTTATGAGGCTCGAATTGCCCGCCGGTGTGGAGGTCGAGATAAAGCTCTAAAGGACCGAGATGTTGAAGGGGATCATAGGCAGAAAGCTCGGCATGACCCAGATCTTCGACGAAAGGGGCGAGGCGGTCCCCGTGACCGTCATCGAGGCGGGCCCTTGTGCCGTCGTCCAGATAAAGACGGAGGAGAAAGAGGGCTACAACGCCCTGCAGCTCGGCTTCCTGCCGAAGAAGCCCTCGCGGACCAACAAGCCCCTGCTCGGCCACTTTCGCCGATGTGGCAAGGGGCCCTTCTACGTCTTGCGCGAGTTCAGGGTGGAGAGCGTCGAGGGCTTCGAGCTCGGCCAGGAGATCACCGTGGAGGTCTTCAAGGCCGGGGACTACGTAGATGTGACCGGGTGGAGCAAAGGGAGGGGTTTCACCGGCGTGATGAAGCGCCATGGGTTCTCCGGTGCCCCTGGGTCCCATGGGACCCACGAGTACTTCAGGCACGGCGGGTCCATCGGGGCTGCTGCCGATCCGAGCAGGACCTTCAAGGGCAAGAGGATGCCGGGTCACTACGGCAACGAGCGGGTGACCGTACAGAACCTCAAGGTGATGCAGGTGAAGCCGGAGGAGAACCTCTTGGTGGTGAAGGGGGCGGTTCCCGGGGCGGTCAACTCCATCGTGATAATAAAGGAGGCGAAGAAGAAGAGATCGGGGGATGGCGACGGCTGACCTTTATAACCTCCAGCGTGAGAAGGTAGGGGAGGTGGAGCTCCGGGACGAGATCTTCCAGGCCCCGGTCAAGCCCCATCTCTTCTACGAGGTGGTGAAGTGGCAGCTGGCCAAGCGCCGCCGGGGCACCGCCTGCACCAAGACCAGGGCCGAGGTCTCAGGGGGAGGCCGCAAGCCCTGGAGACAGAAGGGCACGGGTAGGGCGCGAGTGGGCAGCATCCGCTCCCCTCTTTGGCGGGGGGGAGGGGTGATCTTCGGTCCCAAGCCGAGGGACTACAGCTACCCCCTGCCCAAGAAGGTCCGCAAGGCCGCCCTAAAGGCCGCCCTGAGCCTCCGCTTCAAGGAGGGCAGGGTGTTGGTGCTGGACAGCTTCGAGCTGCCCGAGATGAAGACGAAGCGCTTCATCGAGGCCATGGAGCGCTTGGGGCTTAAAGGGGAGAAGGTCCTCATCGTCATCGACGGCAAGGACGAGGTCCTGGAGAGGTCGGCCCGCAACGTCCCCTGGGCGAAGGTCCTCAGGTGTGAGGGGTTGAACGTCTTCGACGTCCTCTACCACCCCAACCTCCTGATAGTGCTTCCCGCCCTGCAGAGGATAGGGGAGAGGCTCCTGTTATGAGGGACCCTTACGAGATCATCAAGAGGCCGGTGATCACGGAGAAGGCCACCCTGCAGAAGGAGCGGGAGAACAAGGTGACCTTTGAGGTGGCCAGGGACGCCAACAAGGCCGAGATCAAGGAAGCTGTAGAGAGGCTCTTCAACGTGAAGGTAGAGGGGGTCAACGTGATGAACGTCCGGGGCAAGAGGCGCCGCCTCGGGAGGCTCTGGGGCAAGAGGCCCGACTGGAAGAAGGCCATTGTTACCCTCAAGCCGGGTTACTCCATAGACTTCTTCGAAGGGACATAAGATGGGGATCAAGAACTACAAACCCACCTCCCCGGGCAGGAGGTTCCAGACGGTCTCCACCTTTGAGGAGATCACGCGCTCTGAGCCCGAGCCGAGCTTGGTGGTGCCCCTGAAGAGGCGGGCCGGCAGGAACTGCTACGGCAGGATCACGGCCAGGCACCGGGGCGGTGGGCACAAGCGTCTGTACCGGATCGTGGACTTCGTTAGGAGGGACAAGGCCGGTGTCCCCGCCAAGGTGGCCAGCGTGGAGTACGACCCCAACCGCTCGGCCCGCATAGCCTTGCTCCATTACGCCGACGGGGAGAAGCGCTACATCCTCTGGCCCGTGGGGCTGAAGGTGGGCGATACCGTCATGGCCGGAGAAGGGGCCGAGATCAAGCCCGGCAACGCCCTTCCCCTGAGGAACATCCCCGTGGGGACCATAGTGCACAACGTGGAGCTGAAGATCGGAGCTGGGGGGCAGCTGGCCCGTAGCGCCGGCACCTACGCCCAGATCATGGCAAAGGAGGGCGACTACGCCCATCTGCGCTTGCCCTCAGGGGAGGTGAGGTTGGTGCACCTGGACTGCTACGCTACGGTGGGCCAGGTGGGCAACCTCGATCAGGAGAACATCACCATCGGCAAGGCCGGGCGCGCCCGGTGGATGGGGTGGAGGCCCTTTGTAAGGGGCGTGGCCATGAACCCCATCGACCACCCCATGGGGGGTGGCGAGGGGCGCAGCTCCGGCGGCAGGCACCCCTGCAGCCCTTGGGGGCAGTTGGCCAAGGGCTTGAAGACCCGCAGGAGGAAGGACACCGACAAGTACATCATCAAGCGGAGGAAGTAGGCCGTGGCGAGATCTCTCAAGAAGGGACCCTACGTAGACCCAAAGCTCCTCAAGAAGGTGCGCAAGCTCAAGGAGGAGGGCAGGACCGACAAGGTCATAAAGACCTGGTCACGGCGTTCGACCATCATCCCCGAGTTTGTGGGGTTGACCATAGCGGTCCACAACGGCCGGAAGTTCATCCCGGTCTACATCACCGAGGAGATGGTGGGCTTCAAGCTCGGGGAGTTCGCCCCAACGAGGACCTTTTACGGGCACGCCGGCGATAAGAAGACGCGGGTGAGGAAGTGATGGAGGTCGTAGCGAGGGCGAGATACCTGAGGATATCCCCCCGGAAGGCCAGGCTCGTGGCGGATCTGGTGAAGGGGAAGAAGGTGGAGGAGGCCTTGGGGGTCTTGGCCTTCACCAACAAGAAGTTCGCCAGGCAGTTGACCAAGATCATCCGCTCGGCGGTGGCCAACGCCGAGCACAACATGGGCCTCGATGTGGACGCCCTTTGGGTCAAGAACGTCATCGTGGATCAGGGGCCCACTTGGAAGAGGTGGAGGCCCCGGGCCATGGGCAGGGCCACCATGATCCGCAAGAGGACCAGCCATGTGACGGTGGTCCTCGAAGAGAAGAAGTGAGGAGGTGGTTCCTTGGGTCAAAAGGTCCATCCCATAGGTTTTCGTCTGGGGATCACGAAGACTTGGCGGTCCAAGTGGTATGCGGACAAGGGCTATGCGCAGCTGCTCCACGAGGACCTGGCCATAAGGCGGCACATAAAGGAGAAGCTCTATCATGCGGGGATATCCAGCATCGAGATCGAGCGGGTGGCCGCCAGCAAGGCCGGCCGTGTAAAGGTGAACATCTGGACGGCTCGGCCGGGGATCATCATCGGCAAGAAGGGCGCCGAGGTGGAGGCCTTGCGCAGGGAGCTGGAGGAGATGACCGGCAAGGAGGTGGCCATAAACATCCGCGAGGTGCGGCGTCCGGAGGTGGATGCCCAGCTGGTGGCTGAGAACATCGCCTTTCAACTGGAGAGGCGAGTCGGTTTCCGCCGGGCGATGAAGAGGAGCGTGGCAGCGGCCATGAAGTTGGGGGCCCAAGGGATAAAAGTGGCCTGCGCCGGCAGGCTCGGCGGTGCCGACATGGCCAGGAGGGAGTGGTACCGGGAGGGGAGGGTGCCACTGCAGACCCTGCGGGCTGACATCGATTACGGCTTCGCCGAGGCGAGGACCAAGTACGGGGTGATCGGCGTCAAGGTCTGGATCTACAGGGGGGACGTGCCCCCCGGCAAGGAGATGGCAGATGCTTCAGCCTAGGCGGACCAAATACCGCAAGCAGCAGAAGGGCAGGATCAGGGGCCGTGCTTGGGCCGGCACCCAGTTGAACATGGGGGAATACGGCCTTCAGGCCCTGAAGGGCTGTTGGCTCACTGCGCGGCAGATAGAGGCGGCCCGTGTGGCCATTACCAGGTTCGTCAAGAGGACGGGGAAGATCTGGATCCGCGTCTTCCCCGATAAACCCATCACCAAGAAGCCCGCCGAGACCAGGATGGGCAAGGGCAAGGGCAACGTGGAGGGATGGGTGGCCGTGGTGAGGGCCGGCAGGATCCTCTTCGAGATGGAGGGGGTCTCCGAGGAGGACGCCAGGGAGGCCTTTCGCCTGGCCTCGCACAAACTGCCCATCCCTACCAGGTTTGTGAAGCGAGAGGAGGGACTGTGAAGGCCAAGGAGCTGAGGGAGTTGAGCGACGAGGAGCTCCGCCAGAGTGAGAGGGAGCTCAGGGAGGAGCTCTTCAATCTGCGCTTCCAGCACGCCCTCGGCCAGTTGGGCAACGTCATGCGCATCCCCCAGGTCAAGAGGGAGATTGCCCGCATCAAGACCATCCTCAGGGAGAGGGAGATCTCGAGGGGTGAAGGGTGATGGCTGAGAGGGGACAGAGGAAGACCGCCGTCGGGGTGGTGATCAGCGACCGGATGGACAAGACCGTAGTGGTGAGGGTGGAGCGGTTGGTGCAGCACCCCAAATACAAGAAGGTGGTCAAGCGTTACAGCAAGTACAAAGCCCATGACGAGAGGAACGAGTGCAGGGTGGGGGACAGGGTCCTGATCATAGAGACCAGGCCTTTGAGCAAGACCAAGAGGTGGCGGGTGATGAGGATCCTGGAGAAGGCCCCGGAGGCAGTGCCCGAGGTGGTTGAGGAGGTGACCGGAGATGATAAGGCCGACGACCAAGCTTGAGGTCGCCGACAACACCGGTGCCAAGAAGCTCTTCTGCATCGACATCCTGGGCAGCTCCAACAAGAGGTACGCCACGGTGGGCGACATAATAGTGGCCTCGGTCAGGGACGCGGTCCCCAACTCTAAGTTGGAGAAGGGCGAGGTAGTGAGGGCGGTGATCGTCCGCACCAAGAAGGAGATAAGGAGGCCCGATGGCTCCTACATAAAGTTCGACGACAACGCCGCCGTCATCGTCAACCAGTACAACGAACCGGTGGGCACCAGGATCTTCGGTCCGGTGGCGAGGGAGCTGAGGGCCAAGCACTTCATGAAGATAGTCTCCCTGGCCCCTGAGGTGTTGTGATGCCGAAGCTGCACGTAAAGAAGGGCGATTTGGTGATGGTCATCGCGGGGAAGGATCGGGGCAAGTCCGGACGGATCATCCGCGTCTTCCCTAAGAAGGAGCGGGTGATGGTGGAGCGCCTCAACATGGTGAAGCGCCACCTGAGGCCGAGTCCCACCGCGGGCCAAGGGGGGATCGTGGAGAAGGAGGCACCCATCCACGTCTCCAACGTGATGATCATCTGCTCCAAATGTAACCGCCCCACGCGGGTGGGGAAGCGGATCCTCGAGGACGGGACCAAGATCCGCGTCTGTAAGCGATGCGGGGAGTCGCTGGACCAGAAGTGAGGTGAGGAGGAATGGCCAAGTCTCCGATGAGGGAGTTCTACGAGAAGGAGGTCGTCCCCGCCCTGATGGAGAAGTTCGGCTACAAGAACGTGATGGAAGTGCCTCGGATGGTCAAGATCGTGGTCAACATGGGTCTGGGGGAGGCCATTCAGGATATAAAGGTCCTGGATGCGGCGATGGAGGACCTGAAGGCCATAACGGGACAACAGCCCGTGGTCACCAAGGCCAAGAGGTCCATAGCCCAGTTCAAACTCCGTCAGGGGATGCCCATCGGCTGCATGGTGACCTTGAGGAGGGATCGGATGTATGAGTTCTTCAACCGCTTGGTGAACATAGCCCTGCCCAGGGTGAGGGACTTCAGGGGGCTGTCGCCGGAGTCCTTCGACGGCCGAGGCAACTACACCTTGGGCCTGAGGGAACAGATCATCTTCCCCGAGATCAATTACGACAAGGTCTACAAGATCAAGGGTATGAACGTCACCATCGTCACCTCGGCCTCCACCGACGAAGAGGCCCGGGAGCTGTTGAGGCTGATGGGCGTGCCCTTCAGGGGTTGAAAGGAGGGATAGGGTGGCGAGGAAGGCCTTGATGGTGAAGGCGCGCAGGCCCCAGAAGTTCAAGGTGAGGCAGTACAACCGCTGTCCCCTCTGCGGGCGGGCCCGGGCCTACTACCGCAAGTTCCAGATGTGCAGGATCTGCTTGAGGAAGCACGCCCTGGAGGGCAACATCCCTGGGGTGATAAAGTCGAGCTGGTAGGACGACGGCCATGATGACCGATCCCATAGCCGATATGCTCACGAGGATCCGCAACGCCCTTAAGGCCAGGAAGGAGGAGGTGGACATCCCCTCCTCCAACCTGAAGAAGAGGATCGCCGAGGTCCTCAAGGAGGAGGGCTTCATCAAGGGCTTCAGGGTCATCCCCGACGGCAAGCAGGGGATCCTTCGGGTCTTCCTCAAATACGACGAGCAGGGCTCGCCGGTGATATCCGGGCTCCAGAGGGTGAGCAAACCGGGCCGAAGGGTTTACGTGGGCAAGGAGGAGATCCCCCGGGTGATGGGGGGCTTGGGGGTTGCGATCCTCACCACCTCCCGGGGGGTGATGACCGACAGAGAGGCGAAGAAGGTCGGCGTCGGGGGGGAGGTCATCTGCTACGTCTGGTAGGAGGCCGAAGGGGATGTCGAGGATAGGGAAGGTGCCCATAGCCATCCCTGAGGGGGTGGAGGTCAAGGTGGAGGGGGACCTGGTCTCCGTCAAGGGGCCCAAGGGGTCCTTGAGCCACAGGCTTCCGCCCGAGATCTACGCCGAACTCGAGGACGGAAAGATCTGGGTCCGCCGAAGGGACGATAGCCGCCGGGCCAGATCCCTCCACGGGCTGAATCGGACCCTCGTGGCCAACATGGTGGAGGGGGTGACGAAGGGGTTCGAGAAGAGGTTGGAGATCGTCGGGGTGGGTTACAGGGCGGCCATGGAGGGTAAGACCTTGAGGCTCACCCTCGGTTACTCCCATCCGGTCCTTTACCCCGTACCGGAGGGGATAGAGATCGTGGTGGAGAACCCCACGAGCATCGTCGTGCGGGGGATAGACAAGCAGAGGGTGGGGCAGGTGGCCGCTGAGATCCGCGCCCTGAGGAAGCCCGAGCCTTACAAGGGCAAGGGCATAAGGTACGCCGGTGAAGAGGTGAGGCGGAAGGCTGGCAAGGGCAGGGCGGTGTAGGAGGTCTTGGGATGTCGAAGAAGCGCCTTTCGGGCCGGTTGCGCAGGAAGCTACGGGTGAGGAAGAAGGTGAAGGGCACCCCTGAAAGGCCCCGCCTTTGCGTTTACAGGAGCTTGAGACACATGTACGCCCAGGTCATAGACGACACCGTGGGACACACCCTGGCCGCTGCCTCCACCCTGGACAAGGAGCTTCGGGAGAAGCTCCAAAGGACGGGCAACGTCGAGGCCGCCAAGGAGGTGGGTCGCCTGGTGGCCAAGAGGGCCCTGGAGAAGGGGATAAAGAAGGTGGTCTTTGACCGCAACGGTTTCCTCTATCACGGTCGGGTCAAGGCGGTGGCCGAGGCCGCTCGGGAGGCGGGGTTGGAGTTTTGAGGCCATGAAGGAGGTGAGGTTGGAGAGGATAGATCCGGACAACTTGGATTTGACCGATCGCGTGGTCTACATCAACCGCGTTGCCAAGGTGGTGAAGGGCGGTCGTAGGTTCAAGTTCACGGCCCTGGTGGTCGTAGGTGACGGCAAGGGCATCGTGGGCTATGGGCTGGGCAAGGCCCACGAGGTCCCTGAGGCCATAAGGAAGGGCATCGAGAAGGCTAAGAAGAACCTGATAAGGGTTCCCTTGATCGGCAAGACCATCCCCCACGAGGTGATAGGGGAGTTCGGGGCCAGCCGCGTGCTCTTGAAGCCCGCCTCAGAGGGGACGGGGGTGATCGCCGGTTCGGTGGTGCGGGCCATCATGGAGGTGGCGGGCATCCACGACGTGTTGACCAAGTCCCTGGGGTCCAACAACCCCCATAACTTGATCAAGGCCACCTTCCAAGGCCTGCTGAGCCTCAAGGCCCCCGAGGAGGTGGCCAGGAGGCGCGGCAAGAGGCCAGAGGAGCTCATGAGGTAGTCATGGCCGAAGGGTACCTGAAGGTGAAGTTGGTGAGGAGCCCCATCGGGAGGCCTGAGAAACAGAGGAGGGTCCTCCGGGGGATGGGGCTCACCAAGATGCAGAAGGTGGTCACCCTCAAGGACACCCCTGAGATAAGGGGTATGATAAGGAAGGTGGCCCACCTGGTGGAGGTGCTGGAGGACGATGCTCGATAGACTCTCACCCCCTGCGGGGGCGGTCCATCGACCCAAGCGTGTGGGCCGCGGCCCGGGATCGGGGCATGGAAAGACGGCTTGCAGGGGCACCAAGGGGCAGAAGTCCCGCACGAGCCCCGATATCCCCAAGGGCTTCGAGGGCGGCCAGATGCCGCTCCATCGAAGGCTGCCCAAGCGCGGTTTCCGTAACCCCTTCCGGAAGGAGTACGCCATCGTGAACGTGCGGGACCTCAACCGCTTCCCCTCAGGCAGCGTGGTGGACGTCCAAGCCCTTCGGGAGGCCGGCCTGGTGAAAGGGGCCTACGACGGCGTGAAGGTCCTCGGGGATGGGGACCTCAAGGTCTCCCTCACCGTCAAGGCCCACAAGTTCTCCCGCACGGCCGCGGAGAAGATCGAGGCCGCCGGCGGCACCGTGGAGATCCTCTCCTGATGAACGCCTTCGGCAACATCTTCAAGATCCCCGAGCTGAGGAAGCGGATCCTGGTGACGCTGGCCCTGCTGGCGGTCTACCGGGTGGGCTGTTACATCCCCACCCCGGGCATCGACAGGGAGGCCCTCGCCTCCTTCTTCCAGCAGGCGGGCGGCATCCTCGGCTTCTTCAATATGTTCGCCGGTGGCGCGATGAAGCGCTTCAGCGTCTTCGCCCTGGGGATCATGCCCTACATCAGCGCCGCTATCATCCTTCAGCTCCTGACCGTGGTGGTGCCCCACCTCGAGCGCCTCCAGAAGGAGGGAGAGCTCGGCCGTCGGAAGATCAACCAGTACACCCGATACGGGACGGTGCTGCTCTGCTTCATCCAGGGCTTCGGGATCGCCATAGGCCTGGAGGGGATGAGGGGGGCGGCAGGGGAGATGATAGTGCTGCATCCGGGATGGGGCTTCCGCCTGACCACCATGATCACCCTCGCTGCGGGCACCACCTTCCTGATGTGGCTCGGGGAACAGATAACCGAGCGGGGGATCGGCAACGGCATATCGCTCATCATCTTCGCGGGGATCGTGGCCAACATGCCCCAAGCCGCCATGAACACCTTCCGCCTGATGAGGGCCGGGGAGATAAACCTCTTCTTCAGCCTCTTCCTGGTGGTGCTGATGGTGGCGGTGGTGGCCTTCATCATCTTCATGGAGACCTCCCAGCGGAGGATCCCCATTCAGTACGCCAAGAGGATCGTGGGCCGGCGGGTCTACGGGGGGCAGAGCGCCCATCTGCCGCTGAAGCTCAACACCTCAGGCGTCATACCCCCCATCTTCGCCTCCTCCATCCTGATGTTCCCCGCCACGGTGGCCAACTTCATCAACCACCCCTGGATGGAGGCGGTGAAGCGGATCCTCACCCCTGTGGGCCTCATCTACAACCTGCTCTACGTCGGCTTCATCATCTTCTTCTGCTACTTTTACACGGCCGTGGTCTTCAATCCGGTGGATGTGGCCGACAACATGAAGAAATACGGGGGGTTCATCCCCGGCATAAGGCCGGGGAGGCCGACCTCCGAGTACATAGATCGAGTGCTCACGCGGATCACCCTGGTGGGAGCCCTCTACGTGTCGGCGGTTTGTGTCTTGCCCTCCTTCCTCATCGCCGAGTTCCACGTCCCCTTCTACTTCGGTGGGACGGCGCTGCTGATCGTGGTGGGGGTGGCCCTAGACACGGTTCAGCAGATCGAGGCCCATCTGCTGACCAGACAATACGAGGGCTTGGTCAAGGGGATGAGGATGAGGGGGAGGAGACGCTGAGGAGGTGAGGGATGAACTTGATCCTGCTCGGTCCCCCTGGTTCGGGAAAGGGTACGCAGGCCAAGAGGTTGGTGCAGAGGTATGAGATCCCCCAGATATCCACGGGCGACATCCTGCGGGATGCCGTCAAGGAGGGGACACCTCTGGGGAGAGAGGCGAAGCGCTACATGGACGAGGGGAAGTTGGTGCCCGATGAGGTGGTGGTGGGGATCGTAAGGGATAGGTTGAAAGAGCCGGATTGCCAGAAGGGCTTCATCCTGGATGGCTTCCCCCGGACCATCGCCCAGGCCGAGGCCTTGGACAGGATCCTCGGGGAGATGGGAAGGGGCGTAGATCACGTGATCGACATCGAGGTGGACAAGGAGGAGCTCTTGAGGAGGCTCACGGGGAGGAGGACCTGTAAGCGTTGCGGGGCCATGTATCACGTGGTCTTCAACCCCCCGAAGGTGGACGGGGTTTGCGACCGCTGTGGAGGGGAGCTATACCAGAGGGACGACGACAAGGAGGAGACGATAAGGGAGAGGCTCCGGGTCTATGAAGGGCAGACCGCTCCTTTGGTAGAGTATTACGAGAAGAAGGGGCTCCTCAGGAGGATAGATGGCACAGGAGGGATAGAGGAGGTAGAGGCGAGGATCTTGAGGGCGATAGGGGACAAGGGCTAAGTTATGCCGAGGGGACTGGAGGTAGAGGGCACAGTCACCGAAGTTCTGCCCAACGCCATGTTCCGTGTGGAGCTGCCCAATGGCCATAAGGTACTGGCCCACGTCTCCGGCAAGATGAGGATGCACTACATAAAGATCCTGCCCGGGGACAAGGTGAAGCTGGAGCTATCTCCCTACGATCCGACCAGGGGCCGGATCGTCTATCGCAAGAAATAGGAGGCGGAGATGAAGGTCAGGGCGTCGGTGAAGAAGATCTGCGACAAGTGCAAGATCATAAAGCGAAAGGGCGTCATCAGGGTGATCTGCGTCAACCCCAAACACAAACAGAGACAGGGGTAGGAAGATGCCGCGGATTGCCGGTGTAGACATACCGAAGAACAAGAGGATAGAGATCGCCCTCACCTACATCTACGGGATAGGGAGGACCTCCTCCCAGAAGATCCTGACCGAGGCGGGCATCGATTGGAACAAGCGGGCAGGGGAGCTCACCGAGGAGGAGGTGGCCAGGATCCGCGAGATCATCGATCGCAAGTACAAGGTGGAGGGGGAGCTGCGGAAAGAGGTGGCGATGAACATCAAGCGGTTGATGGAGATCGGATGTTACCGAGGGCTCCGTCACCGCAGGGGCCTGCCCGTCAGGGGCCAGAGGACCCGGAGCAACGCCCGTACTCGTAAGGGACCGCGGGGGGCCCTGATAAAGAAGAGGAGGTAAGATGGCGAGGCGTCGTTCAGGGGGAACGAGGAGGAAGGTCAAAAAGAGCGTCCCTGAGGGGATCGTCCACATCCAGGCGACCTTCAACAACACCATCGTCACCATCACCGACCACGAGGGCAATACCCTCACTTGGGCCAGTGCCGGCACCCAGGGCTTCAAGGGCTCCCGAAAGGGGACGCCCTTTGCGGCCCAGGTGGCCGCTGAGGCCGCAGCCCGCAAGGCCGTGGACCTGGGGATGAAGGCGGTGGACGTGTACGTAAAGGGCCCTGGGGCGGGCCGTGAGGCGGCCCTAAGGGCCCTTCAGGCCGCGGGTCTGAGGATCAAGAGTGTCCGGGACGTGACCCCCATACCCCACGATGGGTGTCGTCCGCCCAAGAGGAGGAGGGTCTAAGGGATGGGCAGATATACAGGTCCAGTTTGTAGGTTCTGCAGGCGTGAGGGGATAAAGCTCTTCCTCAAAGGGGAGAGGTGTTACACCGACAAGTGCGCCTTTGAACGTCGTCCCTATCCTCCGGGACAGCATGGCCCCCACGCCAGGATCAAGTTCTCGGACTACGGGATCAGGCTGCGGGAGAAGCAGAAGGTCAGGCGTATCTATGGGATCTCAGAGCAGCAGTTCCGCAAGTACTTCGAGATGGCCGACAGGCAGAAGGGGATCACCGGCGTGAACCTCCTGATGCTCCTCGAGCGGAGGCTGGACAACGTGGTCTACCGGCTCGGTTTCGCCTCGAGCCGTCGGGAGGCGAGGCAGCTCGTCAACCACGGCCACATCCTGGTCAATGGCCGGGTGGTCGACATCCCCTCCTACTTGGTGAGGGTGGGGGACGTGGTCGAGGTGAAGGACAAGAGCAGGGAGATGGACAGGGTAAAGGCTGCCTTGGAGGCGGTGGCGAGGCGTGGGGTCCCTTCCTGGCTCGAGCTTGACAAGGACCGTTTCCGCGGGGTGGTGAAGGCCATGCCCAACAGGGAGGAACTCACCACACCGCCAATCCAAGAGCAGCTCATCGTCGAGCTCTACTCGAAGTAAGCATCTTCGGTGAAGGGGCGGGAGATGGAAAGGGATTTCAAATTGCTCGAAAGGAATTGGAAGGAGCTCATCCGTCCCAAGGGGATGGAGATCGACGAGGAGGTCTCTACAGAGACCTACGGGAGGTTCATAGTGGAGCCCCTGGAGCGGGGCTTCGGCCTCACCCTGGGCAACTCGCTGCGCCGGGTGCTGCTGTCCTCCATCCAGGGGGCGGCCATTACCTCTGTGAGGATAGAGGGGTGTCTTCACGAGTACTCCACCCTGCCGGGGGTGAAGGAGGACGTGGCCGAGATCATCCTGAACCTGAAGGGGGTGAGGTTCAGGCTCCACAGCCCCGGTCCCAAGGTGGTGAGGATAGATGCCGAAGGGGAGGGGGAGGTAAAGGCGGGGGACATCGAGTGTGGCCCCGACGTAGAGGTGGTGAACCCGGATCACCACATAGCGACCTTGGAAAAGGGCGGCTCCCTCAAGATGGAAATGACGGTGAAGATGGGCAAGGGCTACGTGCCCTCGGAGAGGAACAAGGAAGAGGACATGCCCATCGGGACCATCCCCATCGATTCCATCTTCACCCCCGTGAGGAAGGTGAACTACACCGTGACCAACGCCAGGGTGGGACACATCACCGATTACGACCGCCTGATCCTCGAGGTCTGGACCGATGGCACCATAAGGCCTGAGGACGCCGTGGGCTTGGCGGCCAAGATCCTGAAGGAGCAACTGAACGTCTTCATCAACTTCGAGGAAGAACAGGGTGGAGAGGACGAGGAGGAAGAGGGCGATGAGGGGATGAACGACGAGGAGCTGCAGGAGAAGTTGATGAAGACGGTGGACGAACTGGAGCTATCGGTGAGGTCGGCCAACTGCCTGAAGAACGCCAACATCCGCTACATCGGCGAGCTGGTGCAGAAGACCGAGCAGGAGATCCTTCAGACCAAGAACTTCGGCCGCAAGTCCCTGAACGAGATAAAGGAGGTCCTGGCCAACATGGGCTTAAGCCTGGGGATGAACGTGGGGAACTTCACGCCCCCCGACGAGAAGGCCGAGGAGGTGGTCCCAGATGAGACATAGGAAGGCCCACAGGAAGCTCAACCGGACCTCGAGCCACCGCGCCATGATGCTGAGGAACATGGTGACGGAGTTCTTCAGGCATGAGAGGATAGAGACTACCGTCGCCAAGGCGAAGGAGCTGAGGCCCTTTGCCGAGCGTCTCATCACCCTGGGCAAGAGGGGCGATCTGGCCGCGAGGCGAGAGGCCTTGAAGTACATAAACGACAAGGCCATAGTGAGGAAGCTCTTCGATGAGATTGCCCCCCGCTTTCGAGACCGAAAGGGCGGTTATACCCACCTCTTCAGGACGGGCTTCCGCAAGGGGGATGGGGCCCCCATGTCTGTCATAGAGTTGGTCCCCACCGAGAAGGAGGCCTCCAAGGGTTCATAGCTTGTAGCCCAGCTTCCTCAGCAGGTCCTTGCGCCACCTCACCCCTTCCTGGTCCTCCCTGCCCAGGGGAGGGTAGCCGTCGATCACCCCGAGCACTCCACGGCCCTGTTCGGTCTCGGCCACGATCACCTCTACAGGGTTGGCGGTGGCGCAGAAGATCCTGCAGACCTCAGGGCAGGCCTTCACGGCGTTGAGCACGTTGATGGGGTAGGCCTCCTTCATGACGATGATGAAGGTGTGGCCTGCGGCGATCCTCTCGGCGTTCGTGCGGGCCACCTCCAGCAGTTCGGGGGCGTTTCCCTCGGAGCGAATCAGGCGGTGTCCCGATGCCTCGCAGAAGGCGATGCCGAACTTCACCCCCGGGGCCCCCGTCACCATGACCTCGTAGAGGTCCTCCACCGTCTTTATGAAATGGCTTTGGCCTAGGACGATGTTGCAGCCCTCAGGGAACTCCAGCCTTACGGTTCTTAGCTCCATTGTCCCCTCCTACGAAGAGGGTCCCCTTCTCCCAAGAGGACCCCAATTCCTTCAAGAAGCGCTGCTTTATCCTCTGGCGGACCCCCTCCCCGGCCTGGGCCGATGGGAGGTCTACCTTGCCCCCTGCCATGGTCTCATGGCCTCCTGCCCCCCCTCCAGGGACCCCTCTGACGAGGCGTTTGGCCAGCTTCTCGGCGTTGCGGCGCCTCCCGTCGGTGGTGCGGAGGCTGAAGAAGACCGTCCCCTTCCACTCCCCAAGGGACAGGACCCACCTTATGCCCTCGGCCCTCAACAGCAGGTCCGCCACCACCGGGATCATGTCGATGTAGCCGAGGCTCCCCAAGTCGCTGATGAGCAGCCCCGGGGGGAAGCAGAGGGCCCCTTGGATGGCCTCCTTCAAGATGCGGAAGTACTCCCTGGGGAGCCTGGGGTTCTCTATGTCGGAGAGGACCTTCACGGAGATCCTCTGGTAGAGGGCGTTGGAGACCTTGACGTCCTCAGGGCTGGCGTTGCGCCCCAAGTCCCTGGTGTCGGACTTTATGCCGTAAAAGAGGGCCGTGGCCACTAAGGGGGTGATCTCCACCCCTGCCTCCAAGAGGTACTCTGCCAAGATGGTGGAGGTGCTGCCCAGCTCGGCCCTTATGTCCACGAAGGGTATCCTCTTCAGGAAGGAACGCTTCCCCACCGGATGGTGGTCAATGACGATGGTGGGGGTGAGGTTGGGGGAGAGGGGGATATGGGTGGAAGGGGGTTGGGCATCCACCACCGCTATTACCGTGAAGTTGCGGGGGTCCAGCGTCTTGATGGAGCGAAGCGGTATGCGGAGCCTCCTCATCATGGCGCGGTTCTCCGGCCGGCCAATCACCCCTTCGTAGGCGATGACGGAGTTGACCCCCCACTTTTTGAAGAGGTGCCGCAGTGCGTAGGCGCTGGCTATGGCGTCTGGGTCGGGGTTGATGTGGGTGAGGATCAGGATCTTCCGCTTCCCGGCGGTGAGCTCCTTGAGCTTCCTCAATTTATCCGCTATCTCTGAGCCTTCCATAGTTCGTAGATCCTCTTCAGGGTTTCCTCCTTCTTCTTGATCATCTCCGCCTTGGAGCGGGCGTAGACGGTGCCAGCGGCCGCCCCCTTATGGCCGTCGCCTATGTTGAGGGTCCTCATTATCTCGCCGAGGTCCTTCTTGTGATCCCGATCCGAAAGGTTGACGGTCAGCGACATGGAGAAGCCCAAATTGGTGGTCTTCACCCCACCTTGAAAAAGGTTATAGACCTCCAGGATCGCAAGGGCCTCGGGGTAAAGCAAGGAGGCGAGGTTCTTTATCACCCGGGGACGGCGGTTGTGCCGAGTGAGGTCCAGGACCACCACCTCCCGTTCGGAGTCGAAGGGGAGGAAGGAGGCGTCTTGTTCTATCAGCCTCAGCATCCGTTCCTCCTCCACGCGGTACCGCTCGATCCTCTCCTTGACCCGTCCCATCTGGATCACCACATCGAGGGGGTGATCCCTCACCAGGGGCACCAGCTCCCGAAGGTAGAGGTGTTTCTCCTTGAGGGTGGCGGTGGGGGCCTTGATGGAGTAATCGACCAACTTCCCCGGCGTCTCCCTTCGCCACTCCTGCATGCTCGAGTACTTGAAGCTGTCTATCACGTCAGTCTCGGCCACCGTCTCCTCGAGGTACGACGGGAAGGCGACCCCCCTTTCACTGAAGTACTCCAAGACCACACGACTGCAGCTGTCCTTGAGGTCGAAGCGTCCCTTTATCTCCTCGGGCGAGATCCCCCTCAGGCGCAGGTCCTCCAGGTTCCCCTCGTGGTGGTCGAACCACAGGCCGCAAACCAGGGGATAGGGAAGGTCGCAGACGACGTCCCTCTCCCCAGTAGTGATCTCGCCTTTGACGATGTTGCCCGGCCCGGCGAAGCGGAACCGTCCCACCTTCAAGGCAAAGGAACAGAGGGCAGCTGATACGACCCCGTCCATGTCGTTATGGGTGATGATCCTTTCGTACCGCATCTTCGAGGAGGTCCTTCTTGCGCGGTATGGGGTATATCCGCTTAAGGTCAGGATGGCGTCTGAAGCCCACAGCCTCCCTATGGACAACGAGGTAATGGAGGTAGAGCCTGGCGCGGTCGCAGAGCTCGTTGAAGCGATTTATCAGGCGGTTGGCCTCTTCGAGGGCCCCCCTGCTCTTGCAGGCCTCTATCTCACGATCCAGCTCCCTCAACTCCCAGAGGCATTCCTCCACCTTCATCTCCGAGCGCCAGAGGGCCTGGGCCTGCTCCCTTATGATCTCTAACTCGGTCTCGGTGGGTTCCTCGAGGAGCTCCCTGGGGCTCCTCCTCTTCTTGCGGACGGTCATATCCCCATCCATCTTACAGTCCTTAAAGTTCAGGGGCTTCAAGCCCTGATCCAAGGGCAAGCCCCTCCTCCTACGAGACCTATTATACCAGAATCGTCCATCAGAAGAACTTCTTAAGGGTCTCCCGAGGGTCTTCCGCCTCGTAGATCACCCCATATAGGGCCTCCACTATGGGTAGATGGAGGTCGTGTTCTTGGGCCACCTTTTGGGCCACCAGCGTGGCCCTTATGCCCTCCACCACCTGTCCGATCTCCGCCTGGGCCTCCTCTGGGGAGAGGCCCCTTCCCAGCTTCTCTCCAAAGCGGCGGTTGCGGCTGTAAGGGCTGAAGCTTGTGACGATGAGGTCCCCGAGGCCGGAGAGGCCCCGGAAGGTCTCCGGTCTGGCCCCTAAGGCCTCCCCGAGGAGGGCCAGCTCCCCGAGACCTCTGGTGACCACGGCCGCCTTGGTATTGGCCTCCATCCCGAGGCCGTCACAGATCCCTGCGCCGATGGCGAAGACGTTCTTGAAGACCCCACCCAACTCGACGCCCACCAAGTCCTCGTTGGGATAGAGGTGGAAGTAGGGGGTCTCGAGGACCTCCTTGGCCTCAAGGGCCCGTTCCATATCCCTGGAGGAGACCTCCACGGCCGTGGGCCTCTTGCGCAGGAGCTCCGAGGCGATGGAGGGACCGGAGATAGCCACCACCCCTATCCCCCTGTCTGGGGGTATCTCCTCCTCTATCACCTCGCTCATCCGTAGCTCCGTCTCCACCTCGAGGCCCTTGGCAAAATCCACCACCAGGGAGCGCCGGGGGAGGAAGGGCGAGGCCCTTTTCATCACTTCCCTCACCACGTGGGAGGGCAAGGCCACCGCCGCCACCTGGGCCTCCCTGAGGGCCTCCTCCATCTCCATGGTCACCTCGACCCCCTCGGGGAGCTTCTGGCCCGGGAGGTAGCGGGGGTTCTCCCTCCTGGAGAGGATGGAGGACCACACCTCCTCCTCCACGGTCCAGAGGACCACCTCGTGGCCCTTCTCGTGCATCATCAGGGCCAGGGTGGTGCCTAGATTCCCAGCGCCAAGGATGGCCAGCTTCATCCCTGTCTCGACCACCTTATGACCCCGTGGGGCCAGGGGATGAGGTCCAGCACCTTGGCCGTGGCCACCGATACGACGGTATCTGCCGCCCCGTAGTAGACCAGCATCTCGTCATTGTCTTCCAGCACGTCCTTTTCCTCCTTTGGCAGGGCCCCGCAGGTGAAGACCACGTTGGGGACCTGGCAGCCCTGGGGGCTGCACTCATAGGGCTCCTCGGGCTCAAGGATGGGGTTGGGAGAGCGCCATATCACCCGCTCGGGCTCCTCCCCATCCAGCAACAGAGCCCCAAGCCGGTAAACAGACCGATAGTCCACCCCGTGGTAGATCAGCAATCACCCGTGCCGCGTCTTCAGGGGCTGGGCCCCAGCTCCCACCTTCACCCCATCCCAGACCAGCCCAGAGCGCGGCCCCACCAGAATCCGATGCCCCTCCGTGGGCCAGGGACACTCCAAACGCTCAGACTCCGATATCCATATCGCAGGCTCCACACGGTGCAACAGCACATACCTACCCCCCACCCTCTCGGGAAAGAGCACGGCGTCCTTGTTCGCCACCCCGGGAAACAACAGCCCATGCCTCCTCCACCTGGACCACCTCCCAGCAAGGAAGTCCTCCACAGAGATGGAGGCAAGGGCTATCTGGGCCAGGACCCGGGAGTAGGCCGTGTACAGCATCCACAGCCTCCCCTCCATCACCACCACCCTCGGGTCCTCACAGCCCCTCTCTTCCCACCGCTCCTCAGGCCAGAAGATGGGCTCGGGCAGCCGCTCCAGGACCCCAAAACCGTCCCCAGAGATGGCAAGCCCTATCCTGGAGACCCAGTCCTCGCCCATGGCCCTGTAAAGGAGAAAGACCTTGCCCTGAAGCCTCACCGCGGCAGGGTTGAACACAAAGAGCGACTCCCAGGGGTGCTCCCTCACGGGCTCAAGGATGGGGTTCCCTCGGTAGCGCTTGAGCCTCCCAGCAGGGGGACCCTCGATGTAAACAGGCCCCTCGGGCTCCACCCTCCGGGCCTCCGCCACCTGCGAGAAAAGCACCCCAGAGAGGTCCTCGGAGGCCCGGCCCTGGGCCATCAGCTCCCCCAGCACCTCCTCAAGGGCCTCATCGGTGCCCCCTGAGCGCCTGTAGAGCTCCCGAAGGAGCTCCCTGGCAAACCAGTCCCCCTCCACATGACAGGAAAGAGGCGTCGGAAAGCCCCTTCCACCGCGGAAGCTGTAGCTGGCCCAGCTCCAGGCAGAACAGGTCACAAACCTGCCGTCGGGCAACTGAAGGGCCAGGGGATAGCCCCGAAGCAGCACCTCCAGGGGCCTGAGCAGCCCCTCCGGGGCACCCTCCGCCTTGAGCCCACGAAGCAGCACCTCGAGCCCCTTGAGCACCCCCTGATGGAGCCCCGCCTCGAAGAAGCAATGCGCGGAGAAGGGACCCCTGCCCCAGTGGCCCTCCAGGGAGTTGACCAGGCGCCTGCCAAAGTCCCTCCTGAAGGGGACAAAACGCCTCCAGAGACGCCCAAAGGCCTCAAGCTCCACCTTCCCCTTGAGCAGCACCAGCAGATACCTGAGCCGCGGGAACTGACCCCCCTCGCCCCTCGGGAGCTCCCCCATCAGCAGCCTCCCAAAGGGCCTGCAGGGGGCACCCCCGTCCCTGGCCTCCCCAAACAGGGGGAGGTCCCCCCTGGGGACCACCAGGGCCACCAGGGGCTGATCCACGAGGTGCTCAGGCCTCAGCTCCTCCCTCATCCAGGCCTTCAGGGCCTCCCAGTGCTCCCGGGGCTCGGAGTACTCGGAGAGGGCCAACAGGTCGCTGGGACCGTACCTCTGCCTGGCCCCCTCCCCGAGGCCGATCAGCAGGTTGACAGGGGGGAAACGCTCGAGGAGCCAGGCGGCCACCTCGGGCTCCAGGGCGAAGACCTCCCCAGGCTGAAGGAGCCTGAGGACCCCATGGACGAAACGCCTGAGACCCTCGGGGTCCCAGGGATCCCCCCCAAAGAGCCCCTCGAGGGAGGCCTCCGCCTCCTGCATCAGGGACCTAAGGGCAAGGGCGATCTCCAGGGAGGAGGCCCTCCTCGGGAGGCCCAACTCCTCGGTCACGAAGCGCCAGAACTCCTCCTGACGGCACCCCATGAGCTCCCGAAAGACCTCCTCCGTGGACACCTCCCTGCCCCCAGGGACCACCACCTCATGGGGCAACACCAGGGGTACCCCAGGGATAAACTCCCGATAGGTGACCTGGGGGAGGGGCCTCTTGTACCTCTGCCTCCAACCCTTGAGGAAGTCCTCCTTCTTCAGGAGGAAGCTCTGGAGCTGTGCCTCCAGTTCCTGTTTGGCGATGAGCCATAGGAGGAGCTGCCGTTGCTGTACCCCCTCCAGTTTCCTTCGCCACCGCAGGAGCTCCTCGATGAATCCCGCCAGCCTTCCGTAAAAAAGGACCATCAGGCCGTTTATCAGGTCCCCCTTGTCGAAGGAGGAGCTCTGAAAGGCCGTCAGGGTCCCGTAGGTGACCTCGGCCCAAAGGGGGGCCGAGAAGGGGAACTCGTCCCTTGCGGGATCGGCGAGTCCCTGCAACTCCTTGAAGATCTCCTCTGGGAAGATCCCCATGTAGAGGGGATGGAAGCGGTTGAAGCCCCTTCTGTAGCGCGAAAGATAGGGTTTGGGGTCGAGACGAGCCTCTGGGGGTTCGGCCCCGGGGGCTGCCTGGGACCTCGGTAGGGGGACGATGGCCCTTTTCGTGCCCTCCCTCCAGCGGTCCTCCCACCGCAGGATCTCGTTAAGGGCGGTCTTCAGCTCCCTCCTCAGGAGGCCCACCTTGGGTTCGGGCCTCGAGGGGCTTTGTCCGAGGTCGACCTGTAGGGCCTTCAGCCCCGTGGCCAAGGCCTTTATCAGGAGCTGTGTGGCTGTGGCCTGCCGGCTCGCATCCTTCAAGAAGGCCTCGTCCAAGAGCTCCGTCAGGGCATCCCGTGAGAGGGCGAAGGCCTCAGGCGAGGGGTCCTCCAGGAGCGTGGAGAAGAGGGATGCCAGGAGGGGACGGAGCAAGAGGGCGCCCATGGGCCGTTCGAGGGGGTGCAGGCGCAGCAGCCCCACGGAGAGCCCCGCCTCCCCTCGGTGGAGGGGTTCGAGCAACCCCTTCAGCCACAGGGACAGTAGACCTTTGTCCTCGGGCACGAGGTCTGCCTTGAGGACGACGAGGTCCCGACCTTCCTCCCTTGCGACCTCGAGGATCTCAGGGGTACTCCCCTCCTCCAAGGGGATGGGCTTGACCCCTCCGGGCAGAGGAGGCAGCTCGATCCCTTGAGGGTGGGGGAGGAGGACCTCCGCCGCGGGGAAGGCCTGGACCGCCCCTTCGGCCACGGCTTGGAGCAGTGAAGGGGGATCTTCGGCTTGATCCATGAGGGATATGCCCAAGACTAAGGAAGCCACCACAGTAGCCCTTCCTCCGGGTTTTTTGCCTGGTCATTATCCCATTTTGGATCGTGGGTCAAGGAGGAACGTTGACTGCGAAAGAACCATGGTGTTATAGAGGCCGAAGGAGGTTGTCATGGGGGAGAAGCTTTCCCTGTCCTTGAAGGGGGTAGAGGCCGAGATAGTCCACCACACCTTCAGAGGGGTGCCGGTCAAGACCCTCCTGGTGAAGCTCCACGAAAAGAGGAGGGTCCTCAGCACCCTCCAGGGCTTCAGGGAGGTCACCTTCGTCGCCAACCACTACTGCCCCGAGGCCTTATGGGATTACATCCAGGGCCACTGCGATGAGTACCGGCGATGGCTCCCCGAGGCCTTGGGGGTCCCACCGGGGGAGCTGACCTCCCTCTGGACGGGGGTGGACTTGCAGAACATGGCGGTGGCCTCCAGGTCCTTCGAGGACCTCACGGTGGTGGTCCTGGTCACCGCTGGGGTCAGGAGCAATGCCCAACGCCTGGGGGAGGACCGGGCGGGACACCTCGAGCGCTGCGGAGGGTTCTCGAGGCTTCACGGCACCATAAACGTCGTCCTCCTGACCAATGCAAGTCTCACACAAGGGGCCATGGCCATGGCCCTGATCACCATCACCGAGGCCAAGACGGCGGCGCTCGAGGACCTCGACGTAAGGAGCAGCTACACCCCCCTGGAGAACCAGGCCACCGGCACGGGGACCGACAACGCCATCGTGGTCCCGGGGGATGGTCCGAGGATCACCTGCGTTGGGGGGCACACGGTGGCGGGGGAGCTCATCGCCAGGGCGACCAAGGAGGGGGTACAGGAGGCCATAAGGCGGCAGAACGGCCTCTTTGCCGGCCGGGGGATGGTCGAACGGCTGGCCGAACGGGGCATCTCCCTGGAGGAGATGGTCTCGACGGCCCTCTCCATGTACGTGCCCGATCCCTCCATCGGGACCGAAGAGGAGGTCTCTGAGAGGGTCAGGCAGGAGCTCCTCAGGGCCCTGGAGGACCCCAACGTGGCGGCCCTGCTGCTGGCGGCCCTGAAGCTCGAAGAGGCGGGAGGCCGGGGTGCCATACCCCGGGTCCCGGCCGATCGCTACCGCTCTGACCCCGTGGAGCTTGTGGCCGATGAGCTCCTCGGCCTCCAGATAGCCCAGTACATAGGGGGCAGCAGGGCGCTCTTCGAGTTTTACCGCTGGGACAGGGAGAAGCCCGGCCTCATCGCCTCCTTGCCTCCCTTTCTGGACGATGCCCTTGGGGGGCTCCTGGCCGGGGTGATGGTGAAGGTCTGTTCCTGAGGTGGAGCTCTACCTCCTCGTGGCCGCGGCGTTGCTGTTGGACCTCCTCCTGGGGGACCCCAGGGGATACCCCCATCCGGTGAGGGTCATGGGCTGGGCCATCGAGCGGCTCGAAGGGCCCTTGAGGCGGTCCTTCCGTCCCCGCTTGGCCGGTGCTGTCCTCTGGGCCGTCGTCACGGGGTCGAGCTTCGTCGCTGCCCAAGGGCTGATCCTCCTCGGGGCGACGATCCACCGGTGGGTGGGCCTGGGGGTCCACCTGCTGCTCCTCTGGACCGCCTTGGCCCTCCGGGATCTAGACCGGGAGTCCAGGGACGTCTACAAGGCCCTGAAGGACGGCGACCTCCCTCGGGCCAGGAGGATGCTCTCCAGGATCGTGGGCCGCGATACCGACGGCCTTCCCCGGTCGGAGGTGATAAGGGCGGCGGTGGAATCGGTGGCTGAGAACTCCGTGGATGGGGTCCTCTCCCCGATCTTTTACGCCCTGCTGGGAGGAGCCCCCCTTGCCATGGCCTTCAAGGCCGTAAGTACGCTCGACTCCATGGTGGGCCATAGGGACGAGCGGTACAGGGAGTTCGGCACCGTCTCTGCCAGGGCGGACGACCTCCTCAACTTCCTCCCGGCCCGAATCTCCGCCTGCTTGATCCCCGTAGCTGCCCTCCTTCTGGGGATGGACTGGAGGGAAAGCTGGCGGTGCATCCTGAGGGATCGCAAAAAGTCCCCCAGCCCCAATGCGGGGGTCCCCGAGGCGGCCTTTGCCGGGGCCCTGGGGATCGCCCTGGGGGGTCCCCTCAGCTATGGAGGCAGGCGCTACGAGCTGCCCGAGATCGGTCCTCGCAGCAAGGACCGGGAGCCCGAGGACATCCTCAGGGCCATGAGGCTCGCCTACATCACCACCTTCCTCTTCCTCGCTGCAGCCCTTCCCCTCTGTCTTTTGGCCTCATAGCCCCCTGCTCACGCCGGCCGAGGAGAAGGTGGCCATCTGGGAGAGGATCTTCACCGCCGCCTCGATGATGACGAAGGCCAGGGTCGCCCCCGTGCCCTCCCCGAGCCTCATCTCGAGCTGAAGCAGGGGCTCAAGCCTCAGGTGCTCCAGGGCCTTGCTGTGTCCCCGTTCTGCGGACAGATGGCCGGCGAAGAGATAGTCCCTCGCCCGGGGCTCGAGGGCCACGGCCAGGAGGGCCGCCGCCGTGGAGATGAAGCCATCTATCACCACCGGGACCCTCGCCTTGGCCCCCGCCAGGATCCATCCACAGAGGCCGCCGATCTCAAAACCCCCCACCTTGGCCAGCACGTCCAGCGGGTCCCTTGGGTCGGGCCGGTTCACCTCCAGGGCCCTGCGGACCACCTGGGCCTTCCTCCTTAGGCCCTCATCGTCAAGGCCCGTTCCCCTGCCCACTATCTCCTCGGGATCTGAGCCCGTGAGGGCCGAGATCACGGCCGCAGAGGGGGTGGTGTTTGCTATCCCCATGTCGCCCGTGGCGATGATGTCAAGGCCCTTGGAGGCCTCCCTCCTGAAGACCTCCGTCCCCCTGAGGATCGCCTCGGAGGCCTGCTGCCGGCTCATGGCCGGCCCCGTAGCGATGTTCCCCGTGCCAGGGGCCACCTTCATGTCGTAAAAGCTGTCCGAGGCCTCGAGCCACGAAGGCTCAGTGGGCCCTTTGACCCCGAAGTCGACCACCACCACCCTGGCCCCCACGTGCCGGGAGATGACGTTGATGGCGGCCAGTCCCCTGATGAATCCGGAGACCATCTGCCGCGTCACCTCCTGGGGGAAGAGGCTCACGCCTTCGGAGGCCACCCCGTGATCGCCAGCGGCCACCATCACCACCTTGCGGGGGAGACCCTCGGGGATGCGGCCCACGATCCCCGCCACCCGCCAAGAGATCTCGTGGAGCCTCCCCAGGGCCAGATAGGGCATGAGCAGGTCCTCAGTTCGCCTCTTGGCCCTCTGCACGGCGTCCTGATCCAAGGGTTCAATCCCGCCGATCGCCGCCTTCAAGGGATCCATCCTTCACCTCCTTCAGGGCCTCTATGAGCCTTGAGTTCTCCTCCGGCCTCCTCACCGCCACGCGGATGAAGCCCTCCCCGAGCCCCCTGAAGCCCTTCCCCTCCCGCACCAGGATGCCCCTCCGGAGGAGGGAGGAGGCCAGGGCCCCAGAGGGGACCCCCGTCCGGACCAGGAAGAAGTTGGCCTCGGAGGGGAAGACCTCGAAGAGTCCGTGAAGCTTCTCCTTGAGGGCCTCTCGTTGACCGAAGAGCTCGGGGAGGCCCTCTTCAAAGGTCCTCCAGAGCTCCTCGAGGTGCTCCAGGATCAGTTGGGCGAAGGTGCTTATGGGCCAAGGGGGCGAGATCCCTTCGACCCTCTCCACCACCCCTTGAGGGCCTACGATATAGCCGAGCCTAAGCCCCGGGATGGCCAAGGCCTTGGTCAGGGAACGGAGCAGCACGAGCCTCCCCTCGAGGGCGCGCCGCTCAAGGGACGGCCTCCTCTGGGGGACTACGAAGTCGACGAAGGCCTCATCCACCAAGAGCCAGATCCCCCTCCTCTCGAGGGCCCTGTGGAGCTCGAAGAGCCCCTCCTCCGACACAAGCCCCCCTGTGGGGTTGTTGGGGTTGCAGAGGAAGACCGCCTCGGTCTCGGGGCTGAGGGCCCGAAGGAGGGCCCTGGGCTCCAGCCGAAAGCCCTCCTGCTGCCTCAACGGGAGGAAGGAGACCTTTGCCCCCGTGGCCCGAGCCGCCCTTTCGTACTCGGAGAAGGTGGGCACGGGGATCAGGACCTCCCGGGGCCTTAAGGCCTGAAGGACCAGGTATATGAGCTGACCCGAGCCGTTCCCCACCCAGAGGTTGGAGGGCGGGATCTGGAGGAAGGACGAAAGGGCCCTGCGGCTTCTGTCCAGGTCTGGGTAGAGGGCCAGCCAGTCGAGGTTCCCCCTCAGGAGTTCCTTCACCCCCTCCAGATCGAAGAAGGCGTTGGTGTTGCTCGAGAAATCGAGGATCTCAGCGAGGGGGCGACCGAGCCTTTCAGAGGCCTCAAAGACCCTGCCGCCGTGCTCCACCGTCATGGCCCAAGGTTGAGGCCCACGAGGGCCACCACCTCCGCCATCTCCACCGTAGCCCCCAGCACATCTCCGGTCATGCCGCCCAGCCTCCTTTGGAAGAGGGAGGAAAGAAGATAGCAGAACCCGAGCACCAAGGACAAGGCCAGAAGTCCCCTGAGGCCGTAAAGGAGGGCCCCGAGGACCGCGGTGAAGAGGAGCCCCCGGAGGAAGGTCCCCCTTCGGGGGGGCGAGAAGGGGCTCACCTTTCCCTCCCCCCTGAGGTAGGGTAGGGAGCAGAGGGGCACCAGCAGTCCCATCCTCCCCAGGGCCGGAAAGAGGACGAGGGTCCTCCATCCGCCCTGGGGCAACTTGAGCAGTAGCGAGAACTTCAGGATCAGCACACTGCCCACCGCCGCCACACCGAAGGTCCCGACGTGGGGAT
>Ga0190360_1000354_pt1 | contig 26114 bp, 23 predicted proteins | sample 48721834_MG_FD_161271 | JGI IMG/M metagenome (GOLD analysis project Ga0190360, IMG submission 161271) | Hydrothermal vent microbial mat bacterial communities from Southern Trench, Guaymas Basin, Mexico - 4872-18-3-4_MG | ecosystem: Environmental > Aquatic > Marine > Hydrothermal vents >...
AGAAGGAGGAGATAAAGAGAGGCCTTTTCCATTAAATATGGCTTTAATCGAAGTTCGAAATTTAGTGAAAATATATTCTGATGCAGAAGTAGAAACTCCCGCTCTGAGAGGAGTTTCTTTTTCTATTTCAGAAGGTGAGTTCGTGGCGGTGATGGGGCCATCGGGTTCTGGTAAGTCAACTTTATTGCATATTTTAGGGTTTTTGGACAGGCCGACTAAAGGTGAATATCGTTTTGAGGGAAAAACAATTGATGAGTTTTCCGATGAAGAGTTAGCCAGAATTAGAAATAAGAAATTTGGTTTTGTTTTTCAGAATTTTAATCTTTTGCCAAGAACTAATACTTTAGAGAACGTTAAATTACCCCTTTTGTATTCTGGATTAAAAGCTTCAATTCAAGAAGAATTAGCCAAAAAAGCAATCGAAGCGGTTGGAATGAGTCACAGGATTTTCCATCAACCATCTCAGCTTTCGGGTGGGGAACGCCAACGAGTGGCTATAGCCAGAGCAATTGTTCAAAACCCGAAAGTGATTTTTGCTGATGAACCAACCGGTAATTTAGATTCAAAATCTGGTGAACAGATTATGAAAATTTTTCAAGCCCTTAATAAACAAGGCCACACAATTTTGCTAGTAACCCATGAGACCTATACAGCTCAATACGCTCAAAGGGTTCTTAAGATGAAAGACGGAAAGATTGAGAAAGATTTTAAAGTTGCCAATCAGCGATTAATAGAAAAAGACGGGTTTATTAAATAAAATTTCTTATGACTTTAAAAAATACTCTAAAAACAGCAATATCTGGATTAAAAGTTAACAAGATGCGTTCAGCGTTGACAGTCCTTGGAATAATTATTGGAGTGGCAGCCATAATCGCAGTAATGTCGGTAGGAGAAGGAGCCCAAAACCTTATTTTAAGTCAAGTCAGTGCTCTGGGAGCAAAAACAATTATAGTTAGACCGGGCCGGGAGCCAAAAGGGCCATCTGATTTCTCTCAACTTTTAAGCGACTCTTTGAAAGAAAGAGATATTGTAGCTTTAAAAAAGAAAACCAATGTCCCAGGGCTTGCCGATCTAACTCCTGTTTTAACCGCTGCTGAGAGCGTTAGTTACCTAGGAGAAACTTACCGAGCAACAATCTTAGGTGCTTCTGATCTTTTAAGTAAAATTTTAGAAATTTATCCAAAAGAGGGAAGGTTTTTTGATGAAGAGGCAATTAAACAGAAAGCAAGTGTGGCCGTAATTGGTTATAAAGTCCGAGAGGAACTCTTTGGTGAATCAGAAGCAATTGGTGAAAGAATCAAAATAAAAGGCAGAAAATTCAAAGTCATTGGTGTTTTGCCTAAAAAAGGCCAACTTTCAATGTTTAATATTGATGATACAATTATAATTCCCTTTTTAACTTGTCAGAAATATCTCTTAGGAATTAATTACTATCATTCAATTTTGATTCAGGCAGAAAGTGAGGATGAGGTTTCTCAAGTTGAAAGGGATGTTAAGTTAACTTTAAGAGAATTACACGGAATTGAGGATCCTTCAAAAGATGATTTTCACATTTTAACTCAAGCGGAAATTAGTCAAAGGGTGGAAACAGTTACCGGAATTTTAACCTGGCTTTTAATAGCAATTGCAGCAATCTCTCTTTTGGTTGGGGGAATTGGGGTGATGAATATTATGTTGGTTTCAGTTACTGAAAGAACCAGAGAAATTGGTTTACGGAAGGCAGTTGGAGCCACCAACAAAGATATTTTAACTCAGTTCCTTTTAGAATCGGTTATTTTAACTCTATTGGGAGGAATTGGCGGAATAATTTTTGGTACTCTTTTAAGTTTGGGAGGAGCTTTTTTGTTAAGCCGAATGGTTTCTTTGGCTTGGACTTTCGTTTTCCCAATTTCAGGATGTCTGTTGGGAGTTGGAGTTTCAGCGATAGTTGGCCTTATTTTTGGAATATATCCTGCTCGAAAGGCCTCTCTAAAAAGCCCAATCGAGGCGTTGAGATATGAGTAATCGGGGTGCCCGGACTCGAACCGGGAGTCTCCTCGTCCCGAACGAGGCGCGTTAACCATTACGCTACACCCCGAAATTATCTCAAATCTTAAAAGTCAAATCTTAAAACTAAATGTCTGATTTAAAATCGAGAGATGAGATGTTTAAGTTATCCAATATTTCTTTTTGGTCATTTCGTCTCTTTTTTGCTCTATTTTTTCAATTTCTTGCTTAGCTTTTTTGGCTAAATTTGCTAATTCCCTATCAGATAACTTGCTTAATTTAACAATTTCTTTCTCTAAGATTTGCTTCTGGTTCTTTTTTGGGTCGGACAAAACTTGTCCTAAGAGGTAGGATAAAACTTGTCCTACCTTAGGCCCAGGTGGGACACCTAAAATCCGCATTACATCCTTCCCATCCACCTTTAACATTTTGACAGAGACCGGGTCTCTGGAAACTTTTTCTAGCATGTATCTTAGGTGTCGGAGTTTATATGGTTCAGCCTTAGGAACTCCAGAGCCGATTCTATCTGCCATTCTAACCTGCAAGAGCTCTTCAATGTCTTCGGGTCCAACTTTTCGCAAAAGTCGCCTGACTGAGGATTCTCCAACCTCTCCAACATTGTAATAAAAGAGGTGATATCTGACTAATTTTGCTATTTTTTCAATATCTTTTTTAGGGAATTTTAAACGGTTTAGGATCTGACAGGTCATTTTAGCTCCGAGAATCTCATGGTTGTAGAAGGTGGCATTGGGTCCCTCTCCTCGCTTGCAGCGGGGTTTCCCGATGTCGTGAAAGAGGGCCGCTAATCGAACATGTTTTGAAAAATTTTTTTGGCAAGCATAATTTAAACTTAAAAGGAGATGTTGATAAATTTGATAGATATGGTGTTTGTTTTGCCAGACCCCAAAACCTTCTTCAAGTTCGGGAATGATATATTTCAAAAGTCCTAATCTTCTCAATATCTCTATTCCTCGGGCTCCATTTGGGCTCATAATCATTTTCATCAATTCCTCCCGAATTCTTTCTTTGGAAATGAACTCTAAAAGATGAGCATTCTTTTTAATGGCCTGAGCTGTTTTCTCTTCAATTTGCCAAATTTGAAAAGGTTCTAAAGTAACAGCAAATCTCACCGCTCGCATCATTCTTAAAGCATCTTCGCCAAATCTTTCTTCTGGGTCTCTTACTGCTCGAATAATTTTGTTTTTTAAATCTTTTTGTCCATTAAATGGATCAATTAGATTTGAGATTTGCCTGCCCGCCACTCGCCTGCGCTCGAGGCGCTGGTAGGCGGGAGATTTGAGATTTGAGATTTCTAAAGCCATGGCATTCACTGTGAAGTCTCTTCGAGCCAGGTCTTCCTCAATTGTTTTTGCCCACCGGATTTTCTCAGGATGGCGTTTGTCAGTATATTTTTCATCGATTCTATAAGGAGTAATCTCAATTTCCTTCAATCGGGGATCTTGAGAATCGGTCAAAACAGTCACGGTACCAAATTTATTATCAGCAAAGCTTTTCAAAAAAATCTTTCCAATCTCTTTTGGTTTGGCATTTGTGGCTATGTCCCAATCTTGGGGTTCAACTCCCCTGAGGAGATCTCTAACACACCCTCCAACAATATAAGCTTCAAAGCCATGAGAGCGGAGTTTTTCAATAACAAATTGAACCTCTTTTGGAATTTTCATACTCTTTATTTTGCCTTAAAAATTGATTTTTTTCAATGTTTTTGCTAAAATTTTAGATAGGTTTTCTCGTTTTAGGAGGACAGCTCGCCTAAAAATTCTCCTAGATTCTGGGAAGGCCCCCGTAGCTCAATTGGATAGAGCGGGTGGCTTCGGACCACCAGGTTGCGCGTTCGAGTCGTGCCGGGGGCACAAGCGGCCGCCTCTTGGCGGTCTAAATTAAAAATTAATCCATTCGACAAGCTCAGGATTAATGCTGAGCAAAGTCGAAGCATTAAAAGTGAAAAATTAAAAGTTTTGGCTTAGTGAAATTTTTGCTATAATTGAATAATGTCAAAAAAAATAACCCGCTTGTTTTTAATTATTTTTTTAGGAGAATTGTTTTACCCTTTGATTAGTTTAGCCGGGACTTATCAAATCGATTCTAAAACCGCAACTTATGAAGGATTAGTCCCTTGTGGGAAATGTGTAGATGTTAGCCCAGCTGTCGATTTCACCAGTTTACCTGATGGAATTCAAGAAGCTACTCGAAGATATTGTAAAGTAACAAACGGCAGCAAAGTTTTTGTTTTTTGTCAATTTTGTCATTTTTTTGTAATGATAGATGGAATATTTAAGTTTGTTTTAATTAATTTGGTACCCCCTATTGCTGTTTTAATGTTGGTGGTTGGGGGAATAATGTTTTATTTTGCTGGAGGGAGGCCGGAGTTAGTTACCCAAGGGAAAAAATTGATTCAAGCGGTAATTATTGGTTTGGTTTTAGCTTACGGAGCCTATTTGATTATTGGGTTTGTGCTAAGTGCTATTGGAGCAGCTCAGGTAAGCCCAATCAAAGATGTCTGGAAAGGTGGAATTTTTAAAATCAGGTGTCCTATAGAACTTAAACCTGGAGGGGTTGTTATTGGAGAAGAAGAGGAAGAAAAGGAAGAAGAGGAGGAGGCACTGGCTACCCATTTTGTTTGCGAAAATCTGACTTGTGTTGAGAAAGAAGGGGGAGGAACAGATGAATGCAGCAAGAATGAAGATTGTTGGCATTTTGTCTGTAATGCAAGTTCAATATGTGTGAAAGCTGGAGGAGAAGGCCAAGATCAATGTTCTAACGAAAACTACTCTTGTACAGTCGAATGTAATAATGGAATAGACGATGATAGGGACGGAAAAATAGATTATCCAGAAGATTCAGGTTGTTCTGGACCAGGTGATAATGATGAGACAGACACCAGCCTTGGTTTGATTGCTTGTAGCGACGGAATAGATAATGATGGAGACGGAAAAATAGATTATCCAGACGACCCAGGTTGTGAAACCTTTTTAGATCCTAGCGAACTAAACCCTAATATTCAGTGTGATAATGGGCAGGATGATGATGGAGATGGAAAAGTAGATTATCGTCCAGTTCAAGGAGTAGGCGATCCTGGATGTGAGGATCCTTGGGACAATGATGAAAGCGATGAATCAACTTGCAATGATGGAATAGATAACGATAACGACGGCCTGACTGATATGGATGACCCTGGCTGTTTAGCAGATCCTACTAATGAATCAAATCCTAACAAGCAGTGTGACAACGGCCAAGACGATGATGGTGATGGGAAAATAGATTACAAGATTGATGGAAGTGGTGATCCTCAATGTGAGAATCCCTTGGATAATAATGAAGGAAATGGGATAGCACTTTGTAGTGACGGAATAGATAATGATAAAGATGGCAGGACTGATTATCCTAATGATCCTGGCTGTCTCAGTCAAGATGATAATAGTGAAAAAAATCCAAGCGGAGCTCAATGTGATGATGGGATAAATAATGATGCTCCTCAAGATAACTTAATAGATTTTAGAACCGATGGCATGGGAGATCCTCAATGCTCCGGACCTGGTGATAATGATGAATGGAATGGTCAAATAGAAGAGGGAGAAGCCTGTAATACCTGCGGCGAGGGATTGTTCAATATCTGCGATGTAGATGAGTGCCATACTCTTCCTGGTATTAATGGTGAAGGATGTCACTTTAAAGACGGTTGGATTCCCCATTATTGTTATGAGTGTGGGGGAGGCGATTACCCGGTGGATTCTTGTTCTGACTATCTTTCTCAAGAATCATGTGAGGTTGATCCCTGTGGGGTTGGTGAATGTTTATGGGAAGGAGGCAGTTGTCAAGAACTGGTAGTAGATCCTTTTGAAGGTTATACTTTAAAAGATATTAGGGAAGAACAAAAAGAGCATGCTTCTCAACCTTTAATGGATTTGCTCAGTTGTATGAAAGATAAACTCCCAGAAGAAGCAAGAGTTATTTCTTCAATTTCTGATGACAAAATTCTTTCTGGCGATTGCAATCGGTTTCTCTGTACCCAAGATGTCTGTGTTCCAGAATGCGAGACTACCTGCTCCCATAATTGTAATTCTTGTCACTATGGAGGTAGAAACTGCGTGAACCAAGAGAGATTTTCTTACGCAGTTGACTTTGCTGAAGAATATTATTGCCGACAGATAAAAGAAGCAGCCTTAGAATGCAATACTGGAGCCTGGGTCAATTACGAAGGTAACCATGTCCATGTCAGCGTGGGAAAGTCTCTTTGTGGCTGTAATGAACAAGGAGAAGGAAACCCTTGTCCTTAATTTTGATTAAAATTTGATTCCGCCCATAGCTCAATTTGGCAGAGCAGTGGCCTCTTAAGCCATTGGTTGCAGGTTCGAGTCCTGCTGGGCGGATAGATGCTCAAAAATTTAAAAACACATATGTTAACACCAGAAGAAAAACAAAAGATAATCGAAAAGTATAAATTGCATAAAGCAGATACTGGATCAGCTGATGTCCAGATTGCTTTGCTAACAGAAGAAATCAAGAGATTGCTTGGACACTTGAAGAAACACCCAAAAGATCAACATTCTCGAAGAGGGCTCTTGAAGATGGTTATCAAAAGGAAAAGATTGTTGAAATATTTAGAAAAAGAGTCAAAGAGAAGATACAATAGCATCATCAAAAAATTAGGCCTTAAAAAATGATTATTATTAAGCCAAAAGAACAAAGAGTTGAAGTTTTGATTGATGTCCAGAATCTTTACCATTCAGCAAAAAATCTTTACGGGGCCAGAGTGAACTTTAAAGAAGTTTTGAAAAAAGCAATCGCTGGTAGAAAGTTTATAAGAGCTTTCGCTTATGTTGTCAGAACAAAAACTGGTGAAGAAAGGCCTTTCTTTGAAGCCCTAACAAGTTTGGGTATCGAAACCAGAGTGCGAGATTTACAAGAGTTTTATGGTGGCCAGAAAAAAGCAGATTGGGATGTTGGGATCGTCATCGATGCCATAAGAACCGCACCAAATGTTGATGTAATTGTCCTCTGCTCCGGCGATGGAGACTTCGTTCCTTTAATAGAGTATCTAAAAAATCAAGGAAAAAGAGTCGAGGTGATAGCTTTTGGTCGAACTACCTCTTCTAGGTTAAAAGAAGTAGCCGATGAGTTTTTTGATATAGAGAGCGATCCCAAGAGATATTTATTAAGAAAAAAATAATGGTAAGTGATAAATTTCAAATCAAAATTGGTGGAAGAAACCTTGAAGTTCAAATAGGGGGCTTAGCGGTGCAAGCTTCAGGTTCTTCTTTGGTAAAATATGGCGAAACTTCTGTTTTAAGTACTTGCCAAATAGGAGAAACTCGAGAAGGATTAGGTTTTCTTCCCTTAACGTGTGACTATGAGGAAAGATATTACGCTGCAGGAAGAATTGGAGGATCCCGTTTTTTCCGAAGAGAAGGCAGGCCTACTACTGAGGCAGTTCTAATAGCCAGAATGATTGATCGCTCTCTCCGTCCTCTCTTTCCTGAGAGATTTTTAAATGAGGTTCAAGCAATTACCACCTGTTTGAGTTGGGATGCTGAGAATAGCCCTGATCTTTTGGGAATATTAGGAACTTCTTTAAGCTTGTTGGTTTCGGAGATTCCCTGGGCAGGACCGGTGGCGGCGGTGAGAATAGGAAAAATTGGGGAGGAATTTATGTTAAATCCCAATTACACTCAAAGAGAAAAAAGCCAGATAGACATAGTTTTCTCAGCCGTGAGAAAAGAAAAAAGTCAAGAGCTTTTGATAAATATGTTAGAAGGAAGTGGGGCAGAGTTTTCCAAGGAGATGGTTTTAAGAGCTTTTGATTTCGCTCGGCCCGTTCTGAAGCAGCTTTTAGATTTTCAAATAGAAATTGCTAAGAAAATTGGCAAAAAGAAAATTCCTTTCGAACCTCTTTCGCTGGAGAGTGAATTTAGAAAGGAGGTTGAGAAAACTTTAAAAGAAAGAATAGAAAAAGCTCTTTATCAGAAAGGTAGAAAAGAAAGACAAGATGCTATTGGAGAGCTTAGAGAGGAATTGATTGAGAAGATCGAAGCAAAGTATGGAGAGGAAAGAATAGCCGATGCTTTATTCCTTTTTGATAAAATCCAAGAGAGAATATTAAAAGAAGGAATCCTTAAAAAAGAGATAAGGCCTGATGGGAGAAAACTTGATGAAATTCGTCCAATCGAAGTGAAGGCAGGAATTCTACCAAGAACTCATGGTTCAGGACTTTTCTCAAGAGGGGAGACAAAAATCTTAAGTATTTTGACTTTAGGAGCACCGGGAGACCAGCAACTTCTGGAGGGAATGGAGATTGTTGGTAAAAAACGGTTTATGCACCATTATAATTTTCCGCCCTACTGTGCTGGGGAGGTAAGAAGGCTTAGCTCTCCCGGGAGAAGAGAGATTGGTCATGGAATGTTAGCTGAGAAAGCTCTTCGGCCTTTAATTCCTACCTTTGAAGAATTTCCCTATACTATTCGAGTGGTTTCTGAAGTTCTTAGCTCTAATGGCTCAACTAGCATGGGAGCAGTTTCAGCAGCCTCGATAGCTTTAATGGACGCTGGCGTGCCAATATTAAGACCGGCAGCTGGAATCGCCGTGGGATTAATTGGAGGGGAAGGTACAAATTACAAGATCTTAACTGATATCCAAGGGCCCGAGGATCATTTTGGTGAAATGGATTTTAAAGCAGCCGGCACAGAGAAAGGGATAACTGCTTTACAAATGGACGTTAAAATTAGAGGTATTTCTAAAGAAATTTTAAAAGAGAGCTTAGAGAGAGCCGAGAAAGCCAGATTGGAGATTTTAAAAATTCAAAATAAAGTTTTGTCAGAACCTAGATCTCAACTTTCTCCCTTTGCTCCTCGGGTTTACACCATTCAAATCAGTCCTGATAAAATCGGTAGTGTTATTGGACCTGGAGGGAGAGTGATTAATGAGATAATTGAAAACTGTGGGGTCAGCATTGATATTGAAGAATCAGGCAAAATATTTGTTACAGCCGAGAAAGAAGAAGCTGCTAAAAAAGCTATTGATTGGATAAAAAATTTGGCCAGAGAGATTAAAGTAGGAGAGATTTTTCAAGGCAAAGTAAAGAAGATTCTGACTTTCGGAGTTATCGTTGAGTTATTGCCAGGTCATGAGGGGATGGTTCATATTTCCCAATTAGCCCCTTTTCATGTCCGGCGGATTGAGGATCTAATAAAAGTGGGTGATATAATTCCAGTAAAAGTGATAGACATCGATGAGTCAGGGAAAATAGCTCTCTCTGCCAAAGATGCTGGCTTTCGGCCAAACATAAAAACCCCTCGAAGATTTCCCCCTAAAAAATATGGCCCCAAAAGAAAATAAGAAAGGAAATTTCCTCACTGAAGAGAAAATCAATGAAATCTTAAGCAAAGGAGTGCTTTTGACAATGGAAGATGATCTAAATCGCTTGAAAGAAGAGAAATTAAAAGAAAGAAGGGAAAAGCGGGTAAGTGAAGAAATGAAAGCTAAACTGGAAGAAGAAGTTAAAAAAGAAGCATTAAAGAAAAAAGAGGCTCTAAGAGAAAAAGAAATTGTTGAAGAGATAAAAAGAAGGGCCAGAGAGGAAGCGAAAAAAAGAGAAGAGGAAAGAAAAGAAGAAGAGATTCCCCAGCGAGCCAGAAAGATGGAGGAGATGAAACGGTTTAAAGAAAAGGAGAAAGTTGAAGAGAAAAAACGGAGAGCGAAGGAAGAAGAAAGAAGAAAAAGAGAGGCAGAGGAACAAAGGAAGAAGGAAGAGGTAGAGAGGAGAAGAAGAGAGGAGGAAAAAAGGAGAAAAGAAGAGGAAAGAAAGAGAAAGGAGGCAAGCCGAGAGAATCTGCTCCGAGAAAAAAGAGAAATCGAAGGGAAGCTAAAAGAAATTTCTCCCCAAAAAGAACCTTTGGAATTAAAAAGAGCAGAACTCCAAAAAGAAGAAAATCTTTTACGGAAAAATTTGAACTCGATTTTAGAGGAAGAAAGAAAAATTGAAAAGAAAAAAGAAATGATAGAGGAAGAAGAAAGGACAGCTCAAGCCCCCGAGAAGAAGCATCAAGCAGAGAGAAGAAGATGGCTGATAGAAGGAAGGAGAAGAAAAATAGAAAAAGAGAAATGGCGCTACCAAGAGAAATTAGAGTTGAAGAAAAAAGAGCTTCGCAGAGTTGAGAGAAGATTAGAGAATCTTACAGCTCAAGAAGTAGAATTTAAAAAAAGATTAGAAGAAATCTCAGAGATTCTTGAAGAGATAAATCTAGCTAAAGAGAAAACCAGGTTGGAACTCGAGATTAAGAGTCTGGAGAGAGGAATTGAAAAAATAGAGAGAGAAATATTAGATCTTGAAGAAAAGGAGGATAAATTAGAGAAGGAGATAACAGATATCTCAGAAAAAGAAAAGGAGATAGAGGAGAAAGAAAGAGAACTGGAAAGAAAAGAGGGGGAAGTAAAAGGGGTGAGCGAGCAAATGAAAATAGAAAAGGAGAGATGGCAAATTGAGGAACAAAGAAAGGCGGTGGAAAAGAAGAGGTGGGAGTTAGAAAGGAAACAAGAAGAGATAAAAGAGCAATTGGGTGAGATTAATCAGGAGTACCAACAATTACTCAAAGCCAAAGAAAGGAAAACAAAGCGAGTTAAAGAGATAGAAATATTGTTAGAATACGGGATTAGAGAGGGCAGGAAAATACTTGAGGGAGAAAAAATCGCTCCTCCCCCACCAAAACCAGCTAAAGAAGAAATTGAGAAAGAAAAAGAAGAGATTTTAGTAGAGAAAATAAGAGAAAAGGCAAAGAAAGAAGCAGAAAAATTCGAAGAAGAAAAAAGGTTAAAAGAGGTTCGCCAACGAGCAGAAGAAGAAGAAAGAAGGAGAAAACTTCAGGAGCTCCAAGAAAGAGCATTAAGAGAAAAAGCCATAAAGCCGAAAGGGCCGGTAGCTAAAGAGGAGATCCTCCGGAAATTAACAAGAATCTCACCAGAGGAGGAAAAGCAAAGGAGGGAATTTTTAGCCAGAGTAGCAGGGAAAGAAAGACCCTCTTTGAAGAGAAAAGAGAGAGAAGCAGGAAGAGAGGTAGTTTTTCGGCCAATTGTCAAAGAGCCAAGTTTAATGGAAAAAATCACGATTAGGATTTTGGTTTTGCTTTTAATAGCTGGATTGGGATTGGCTATTTATTTGATTTTGCACACTTACATTCTGAAACCCCAATCTCAACTTACTCCGTTTCAAGAAAAAGTAGCAGAAGAAAGCGAGAAGGTAGAAGCCGGGTTACCCCCTGCTTTGATTCAAATAGAAGGAACAAAATTTTTAGAGTTCGCAACTTCAACAGAAATTAAGGAACTTCTTTTAGGAGTTTTGGAAAGTTTTGAAGGAGAAGAGGGCTTCTGGCGAGTTCTCTTTCGCCAAAAAACCAACAAAAATTTTTTAACTTTAGAAGAATTTTTAAAAAATTTGGGAGTGAAAATTAGAGCAGAGGTTTTTTCCCAGAAGTTAGAACAGCCCGCCACTTTATTTTTTGATCATTCTCAGGGTAAATCTTTCTTTGGGTTTATCGCTGAAATAAAACCAGGAGAAGAAGAAAACCTCTCAAGTTTAATGCAAGATTGGGAAGAGACTATAGAAGAAGATTTTTCAGCTTTATTTAATTCTTTAGCAGGCAGGGAAGTAAAATTTGAGGAAAATTTTGCAAAGGCTAAGGTTGGAGAGAAAGAATTTCGATATCTTAATTCTCTTGAACCTAATCTCGGGATATGTTATGCTTTGGTGAATAATTATTTTCTCTTTACTACCTCGGGCAAAAGTATGGTAAGATTAATAGAGAACTTGGTCCAAAAACGAGAAGAAATATAAACAGATAATTCATTAGATCAAAACCTGCTTGCCCTGAGAGTTTAGAGTTAAACAAAACTGAAATGGAAAAAGAATTTTTGGAAAAACAAAAACAGAAACTTGAGAAAGAAAAAAAGAGATTGGAAAGTCAATTGAGTTCTTTTGCTAAGAAGAGACTAAATTCCCAGAGACAAGGAAACTGGAAAGCTCGACACCCTCAATTTAACGGCGGACACTTAGAAGAAGAGGCAGATGAAGTTGAAGAATATGGTACTCGTTTAGCTTTAGGAGAGACGTTAGAAAAAGAGTTAAAGGATATTAGCCTAGCTTTGGAGAAAATAAAAAAAGGTAAATATGGAATTTGTGAGAAATGTGGAAATCCTATTCCTCAAGATAGATTAAAAGTTCATCCCCAAGCGAGATTTTGTAAAAAATGTCAAAAATAAATTCCTTTTCTTAGGTCTTGTGTTTGATTAATTATTAAGTATAATTTTAATCTAAAACCTATGCTTTACTTCCCTATTTTTACTTCTATTTTTGCTCTCGGCTTTGGCCTTTTTTTGATTCGGCAGATTAAAAGAAATCCCGAAGGAGAGGAAAAGATAAGAGAGATCTCTTTGGCTATCAGAGAGGGAGCAACTGCTTTTCTCCGCCGAGAGTTTAAAATTTTATTTTTAATTTTAGGAGTATTGGCAGTTATTCTGAGTTTTTTGATTCGGTTTGAAGCTGGCCTTACTTTTTTAATTGGGGCTAGTTTCTCAGCTACGGCTGGGTTTTTGGGAATGAAGGTGGCTACTTTAAGTAATGGACGGGTTTCGAATTCTGCCTTAAAATCTTTAGGAGCTCCTTTCAAAATAGCTTTTGGAGCAGGAACGGTGATGGGAATGTTTGTTACCGGACTCGGGCTTTTAGGAATAATTTTAGTTTGGGTTTTATTCAAAGCCCCAGAGTTTTTGGTGACTTATGCTTTCGGCTGCTCTTTAATTGCCCTCTTTTTAAGGGTTGGAGGAGGTATATATACAAAGTCAGCCGATGTTGGAGCAGATTTAGTAGGGAAAGTGGAAAAAGGAATTCCTGAAGATGACCCTCGAAATCCAGCAGTGATTGCTGATGCAGTTGGAGATAATGTTGGTGATATTGCTGGGATGGGTTCGGATTTATTTGAATCCTATGTTTCTGCCATTGCTGCTACGGCTGTTTTGGGAGTTCCTCTTTTTGGCATTCGGGGTTTTCTTTTCCCTGTCTTTTTAGCTGGAGGAGGCATTCTCTCTTCAATCATTGGCAGTTTTTTAGTCAGAATAAAGAAATCAGGGGCTTTTAGTTTCCAAGAACAAACTGCCAGAATTCGCCAAGCTATGCAAAGAGGAATGATTTTAGCTAATATTTTGATGACAATTTCTGCCTATTTCATCAGCCAATATCTTTTAGGAGATCTAGGGATTTTTTGGGCAGTAGTTATAGGTTTAGCTATTGGTATTTTGCTCAGTTACTCCATTCAATACTATACCTCCGACCGCTACTCCCCCGTCTTGAATATTGCCCGGGCTTCAAAAAGCGGTCCTTCTTTAAATATTCTTGAGGGTTTTTCTCAAGGGTTAATAAGTGTTGTCTTACCAGCCGTTGGTATAGGAATAGGGATGATTTTAGTTTATGAGGTGGCTGGACTTTTTGGGATAGCTGTCTCTTCAGTAGGAATTCTTTCGGTTCTGGGAATTAATCTAGCAGCTGATTGTTATGGCCCAGTGGTTGATAATGCTGCTGGTATTGCTGAAATGGCTTCCTTACCTGAGGTTGTGCGACAGAGAACCGATGCTTTAGATTCTGTTGGCAACACCACCGCCGCCACCGGAAAAGGTTTTGCTATAGGTTCAGCAGGGCTTGCTAGTTTAGCTTGGTTAGCAGCTTTCACTCAAGCAGCCAAACTTGAAAATCTTTCTCTGGTTACCCCCGAAGTAATTGGAGGTTTCTTTATCGGGGCTACTTTACCTTTCCTTTTTTCAAGTTTTGCTATTCGAGGAGTAAGTCGGGGGGCTTTTACCGTGGTCCGAGAAGTTAGACGACAATTTAGAGAGATTCCAGGATTGATGGAAAAGAAAGCTAAGCCCGATTATTCAAAATGCGTGGACATCACTACTCGGAGAGCTTTGAAATCAATGATTTTACCGGGAGTTACAGCTATTGCCGTTCCAATTTTAGTGGGGATGTTCTTGGGCCTTGAATCTTTAGCTGGAGTTTTGTTGGGAACTTTAGTGACCGGTTTTCTCTTAGCAATAATGATGGCTAATGCTGGGGGGGCCTGGGATAATGCTAAGAAATATATTGAAGCTGGAAATTTAGGGGGCAAAGGATCAGAGGCTCACAAAGCCAGCGTGGTTGGTGATACGGTAGGTGATCCTCTTAAGGACACGGCTGGCCCCTCTTTGAATATATTAATTAAAGTGGTGGGAGTAGTTTCTTTAATTTTCATTCCTCTATTTTTGTTATTTTAAATGAAAACTGAAATCAAAAAAATCTCAGATTCAAAAATTGAGATCTTCTTTGAATTACCCTGGCCAGAATTTTCTCCTTACTTAGATAAAGCAGCTCAAAACTTAAGCGAGAACTTAGCTCTGAAAGGTTTCAGACCGGGAAAAATTCCTCGGGAATTTGTGGAAAAAGAAATTGGAGAGGGAAAGGTTTTAGCTGAAGGAGCAGAAGTAGCGATTAAAGAGAAATATCCCCAAGTAGTAAGAGAAAAAAACCTCGAGGTTATCGGTTCTCCTCAAGTTGAAATTTTAAAGTTGGCTCAGGGCAACCCTTTTTCTTTTCGGATTAAAATCGAAGTCTTACCAGAGATAGAATTACCTGATTATAAAAAAATCGCTGCTGGGATTGAAAGGAAAGAAGTTTCAGTTGAAGAAAAAGAGGTAAACCAGACCTTAGAGTGGCTGCAAAAATCAAGAGCTAAATTTCATAACTTAGAAAGAAAATCAAAAAGAGGAGATTTTTTGGAAATTGAATATTCTTCTCCTCAAATTGAAAATGGGAAAGTTTATCAAGACAGATTTTTCTTAGGAAAAGGCCAATTTGTTCCTGGTTTTGAAGAAAATTTAGAGGGGATGAAAAAAGAAGAAGAAAAAGAGTTTCAACTATCTCTTCCCTCAAATTATTTTAAAAAAGAATTAGCTGGAAAAAAGGTTAATTTTAAAGTTAAGATTAAAAAAGTCCAACAAGTTGAGTTCCCAGAAATTAATGACGATTTTGCTCGAAGTTTAGGAAAATTCAATGATTTAAAAGAGCTCCGAAATAGTATCAAGCAAGGTATAACCAAAGAGAAAGAGATAGCTGAGCGAGAGAGAAGAAGAAAGGAGATTTTGGAGAAGATAGCTCAAGAGTCCAAATTTGAAGTTCCTGAAGTCTTGATTTCTTTAGAAAGAGATAGAATATTTGAGGATTTAAAACAAAATGTGAAAAACCAATTGAAAACTTCTTTTGAAGAATATCTTCAAAAAATTAAAAAGAGTGCAGAAGAACTAAAAAGCTCTCTTAAATCTGAAGCAGAAAAAAGAGCAAGGAATTTTTTAATTTTGCGGGAGATCGGCAAGAGAGAAGGAGTGAAAGTCAACGAAGGAGAGGTTATTGAAGCTCTTAACCAACTTTTAAAAAACTATCCCAGCCTGGAAAAAGCTGGAAAAGAGATTGATTTGGAGCGCTTGAAAGAGTATTATAGAGGTGTAATATATAATGAAAAGGTATTTCAATTATTAGAAAATTTATGACTCCTATCATTCCTACTGTAATTGAAAAATCCCAAAGAGGAGAGAAATTTTATGACATTTTCTCAAGGTTGTTGGAGGAAAGAATTATTTTTCTTTCGGGACCAATTACTGATTCTTTGGCTAATTTAATAATAGCAGAGATTCTGCTTTTAGCTGCTAAAGATCCAAAAAGAGACATCAAACTTTACATTAACACCCCGGGGGGTTCGGTCACAGCGGGCTTGGCAATTTATGATACTATGCAATATGTGGACTGTGATGTCTCAACAATTTGTGTTGGTTTAGCAGGTTCAATGGGAGCCACCTTGTTGGCTGCTGGCACTAAAGGGAAAAGATTTGCTTTACCAAATTCAGAGATTCTATTACACCAGGTAGCTGGAGGTATTACTGGTCAAGCCACCGAAATTGAAATTGGAGCAAAACAGATTCTAAAAATCAAAAGAAAACTCAATGAAATTTTAGCTCGCCACACCGGCCAACCCTTAAAGAAAATCGAAAAAGACACCGATCGAGATTTTTATCTGTCAGCCGAGGAAGCCAAAAAATACGGTATAATTGATGAAGTAATAAAAGGAAAAAAATAAAAACTCTAAAAGGTCGGAATAAAAATACACTCATATGTCTAAAAAACTCTCCCTTTTAATAAGTGTCATTATTTTAAGTTTTACTTTAACTTACTTTATCTTTGCTTTTACTGATGCTCCAGGCCCTCCTCCTTCTTGCCCGAGTGGTTATCCTGGATGTGATGCACCAATTAATGTTGGACCAACTGCACAAACAAAAAGCGGAGCCTTAACTGTCCAAGGTCATTTTACTGCCGGCGGATTAACTGTAGGTGATAATCATACCGCCTCTATTGGCTGTGCAGATTTTAAAATAGGATATAGTGAAAGAAGAGGAAGCCCGGGTAGAGCTATAGTAGACTTAGGTTCTGATCTAAGATTCAATTATGGAGGAGATTGGCCAAAAGCCAGTATTGGAAGTAGTTTAGACGTCCATGGTAATCTCAGAGTGAACGGTAATTCAAATACTTGCCACTTGGTTTATTATGGAAGTTCAGGAACTACTTATTGCCCCGCTGGTACTTATGTGGCTTTTGATGCTAAAGGCAGAACAGCCACCGGCTATATGCTTTGTTGCAAGGTCGATAATCCACTGTAAGATTGACAATCGATAATAGAGATAATAATGAGTCATAAAAAAGTAAATTTTAAACTTAATAAAAAAGAAAACAGAATTACTGTTAAAATCAACCCTCAACTCTATCCCTTAGAAGCAATCTATGGAGCAAGTTATGTTTTCATTGACCGAGCTTATTTGTTTTTGGATGGAAATCCTAAAAAAGAGGTGAAAGTTTTTATTAAAGGTAAGGAGAAAATGACCAAAAAGAAATTGGAGGAGTTAGCAAGAGAGTTTTTAAATGAAATTTTGAATTATACCCTAAGAGAGAAAATCTCAAAACACAATCAAAAAATTAGAGAATATATTGTAGGTCAAGCACTTCTGGCCGCCATAGGTCAAGAAGAATTGGAACAAGGAAGGACAGAGGAAGATTGGGAGAAAGACCCTTTAGGAATTGCTATTCCCTGGGAAGAGAAGTACGGTAAAAAATCAAAAGTCAAAACTAAAAAGTCAAAATGAAAGATTAAAACTCAGAAATTATTTCTTAAGAATCTATGACTATTGTTTTTAATAAGGGATTTTACAAACTCAGTGCTGTAAAAAAAGCGATCAAGGCCTATAAGAATTTGGCTAAGTTTGGAACTAAAGAGGAAAAGAATAAAATAAAAGTAGAGCTTAGTAAAATAGATAAAGATGTTAAAAATATAATAAAGGACGAATTTTCTAATTATGTTTTAGCCGAAATGAAAAATGAACATTGATTTAGATAAAATTAACTTAGATAAAATAGGATTTTGCCGGTTCAAAAAATTTGGGAGGAAATATTTACTTACCAATGACATTGGTGAGTATATTTTTTTAACTGAGAAATCGTTTATAAGATTTTTGGAAGGAAACTTAGACAAAAAGACAGAACTCTACAAGAAAATGGAATCTAGAGAATTTATCAGAGACTACTTAGACTTTGATAATTTAATAGAAAAATATCGTTCTCGAAATGCCTTCTTAGCCCAAGGGCCAAGCTTACACATTGTCGTGGTCACTCTAAGATGTAATCATAAATGCATCTATTGTCAGGTCAGCTCGCGGAGTTTAGAAGAGAAGGGCTATGATATGGATATTCCAACTGCTCGCAAGGTGGTAGATACGATATTTTGTAGTCCAAACAAAAATATAACTATTGAATTTCAGGGAGGAGAGCCTTTAGTTAATTGGCCAACTGTTAAGTTTATTGTTGAGTATGCTAGAGAAAAAAATAAAAAGAGAGAAAAGGATTTATGGATTACCCTAGTTTCTAATTTTTCACTTTTGGATGAGAAAAAATTAAAATTTCTTTTTAAAAACAGAGTAGGGCTTTGTACTTCTTTAGACGGCCCAGAAAAACTTCACAACAAAAACAGAATTCTTATCGGAGGAAATAGCTATGAAAAAACTGTCTACTGGGTTAAGAGAATAAATAATTATCGAAAAGAACATCCAAAATTAAACCGAGTTAATGCTCTTTTAACTATATCTCGCTATTCATTGAAATACCCCAAAGAAATTATCGATGAATACCTAAAGTGGGGTTTTTCAACTATTCATTTAAGACCCCTCAGTTATTTAGGACTTTCAGGGAAACTTAAAGATAAAATTGGTTACTCAACTGAGGAATTCTTAAGATTCTGGAGAGAAGCAATGGATTATATCATTGAATTAAATTTTAAAAAGAAAAAAATTTCTGAGAGGGGAGCGGTGGTTATGCTTCGTAAAATTTTGACTGACCAAGACCCAGGTTATCTGGATCTGCGTTCTCCCTGTGGAGCAGGCATTGGCCAGCTCTCCTATAATTACAATGGAGATGTTTTTACTTGCGATGAGGGAAGGATGTTGGAAGATGATGTATTTAAGATTGGCAATGTGAAGAGAAATAGTTATCAAGAAATAGTTTCTCATGATGCTGTGAAAGCAGCTTGTATAGCTTCTTGTCTTGATAACCTTCCTTGTGACTATTGCTGTTACAAACCCTACTGCGGGGTCTGTCCAGTTCTAAATTATGCTCTTTATGGCAACCTTTTTGCTTCTTTGCCCAATAACGATAGGTGTAGATTAAACAAAGGAATGTTAGATTACCTCTTTCAGAGACTACAAAACAAAAAGATAAAAAAGGTATTTGATAAGTGGTTAGGGGCTGGATAGATAATATGAAAAAAACGATAAAAACTACAATTATTCTCATAATACTGATTGGTAGTTCGATTTTAATAGTGTACTTTCTGATGATAAAAGAAAGGAAGGAAAAACAAGAAAAGATTTCTTTCGAGGTCCCCTTAGAGGTGGTTGAGAAGAGAAAAGAATATTGTTATAATAATTTTAATTTAAACGAGGTAATAAACCGGGAGTTAAAAAAGCACCTTTTACCAACTGAATTAAGCAATAAATTAAACAATTTATTTGCAGAATATATTACCTGTAAAGCAGTGCAAGAAAGGGAGATAAAAGTTTGTGAGCAATTATATGGTTCAAAATATTTTCTAGGATGTGAGAGGTGTTTTTATACTTATAATTTTTTTGAAGAAGTAGAGAAAAAAGGCGAGTGTAATAATCGAGCCATTCAGAGTTGTGTAGAGTTTGTGGGGAGAAAGGAGGAGGATTCCCTTAATGAAAAGATTACTGAGGAACATTGCAGAAATTTCTGTCGAGCCTATCTTCAAGAAGATACTAATATCTGTTCCCAGCTTTTCCCTTTGACTGAAAAAGGAAAGCCTCTCTATTTTTTGTGTCAGGTTGTAATATCTAAAGAGAAAAAATATTGTGATAATTTTTTAGACCAGTCAACTAAAGATAAATGCCTTGATATTTGGCAATATTTCTTCGCCCTTGGTAGTAAAAAGGAAGAGAATTGTGAGACAATAAAAAACCCTTCTCTTAAAACAATTTGTAACTTATATTTTATTTCTAATCCGAAAATACTTTGCGAAAATAGGTTAAAATTAATTAGAGATAATTATTGTCACCAATGGGCTGGTTTTTAATTTAGTACTCAAAATATGAAAAAGAAAAACCTCCCCAAAATCAAAAAGAATCTTAAATCTTTCCTCTCTTCAGAAGAAGGAAAGATTAGTAAAAAGAATGCCCTCAAGCTTGGACTAGGTTTAACTCTCTTGGCTACTATTTTTGGAGCCAAGAATATCTGGGCTGGCCATTCAAGTTCCACCCCCCACTCAAGCGCCTTCCACAACTCAGGAGCCAGAGGAGACCACGGTTCTCACAGTAATCACAGTTCCCACAATTCCCATGGCTCCCATGGTTCTCATGGGTCTCACGATAATGGTGGATGTTCTGCCGATAAGTCTGCCGATAATTCAATATATTTCAGCGATGATTTAGGTGGACACTGTCTGAGTGATAAGTCTGCTGAAAAAACAGTTGCTCTTAGTACCAATTATACTGACGATTATACAAATCTCAATCTGCTTGCTTAATAACCCTGAAGATTGTTAATGCTAATCGAAAAACTAAAACGATGAACAAAAGAATGGTTTCAACAGAGTTATTCTCTTCAGCTACCTGTCCTTTAAACTGTAAGTATTGTTATATCCCAAAAACTTCCCAGATGGGATTTCTCCAAGATAAGATAATAACTAACCTTGACCAGAGAGAGTATCTCGATACCTTAAAAAGAGCTTACGGTCAGAATCTTCAATATTTAGGATTCTGGGGGACCGAACCGACATTAACCCTAAAAAAAATTCAAAAATCTTTATCTTTTCTTTTCAAAACTTTCCCTAAGCTGGTGGGAATCTCTTTTTCGACCAATCTCTTGACCAACCCGGAGATTATTTTGAATTTTATCAAAGCCTTAACCAAAACCAGGAAAAAAATTAATCTTAAAGTCCAAATTTCCATAGATGGTCCTGATTTTATTACCGATATCAATAGAGGTCCTGGAGCAACAAAAAAAATAACTGAAAATTTTTTTTATTTAATCAGCAAATTAAATACCATAAACTTAACCAATCTAAATGTTAGATTTTCGCTAAAGCCAACTTTATCAATTGACAATATTAAGATCTTGAATAAGAAAAAGGAAAGATTAAGAAAATATTTCGATTTCTTTGAGAAAATTTTCCAAGAATTTAAAAGAAAGAACAAAAATCAAAAAGTAAGTTTGCTAACTAGTTGTACTCCAACTTTAGTTTGCCCTGGGAAATATACCTCAGTTGACGGGAAAGAATTAGCAATTTTCTTTAGAAATTTAAGGATTTTAGGAAAGCAAAATAAAAAAAATCAACATTGGAAGTATGTCAAAAGTTCTTTAAATACCTATGTTTATCGCCTAAAGAGATTATTTGACTATCAGAATGAGTTATTTATCAAACCTTATATGTTCACCTGTAGCGGAGGAGATAGTAATTTTGGAGTGGGAATAGACAATGATTTGCATATTTGCCATCGCTCTTTCTTTTTAAATAATCAAGAGTACATTGAGAGTATTTTAAAAAATGAAGAAATAAAAAATTGGGATGTAAGTTTGTTTGAAAAAGGAAATTTAGATTTAATTAAAAATAAGTTTATAGTAGATATAAATAAACTAGAAGAAAAAATAAGACTTTTTTATGTAGGGCGAAACTACCACGATTTTACTAGATTAAAAATCAGCTACACATTAGCAATGCTTCAGGAGCTTGTTTTAGTTGGTCAAGCAAGCGAATGCTATTTAGATGAAGATTTGGCAATTTTATTTGCTATTTTTTTAAATCTAGCCCTTGGATGTCCTACAGAAAATGTCTTAAATACTGGAGTTATTCATTTTTCTCCCATCTCAATGATAAGACTTTTTGCTAACGGTGCTTTTGAAGAAATTTTAAAAGAATATATAGAATGGCAGAAAAAATAAAACTTTATCAAAAAGAAAATAACAAATTAGTAAATTCATTTTTAAACCACACTTTTTTCAAGGGTTGGAAGGAAGATTTGGTTAACTTTGAACAGTTAGAGATTTTCTTAAATACTTCTTGTAATTTAAAATGCAAATATTGTTATGTGGCTAATTATGGTGAAGAACTTTATCCAATAGAAATTCAAAGCCCAAAAATTCTTTTAAGAAATCTCTCGCTGTTTTTAGACTGGCTTATTCGGAAGGGATATTATCCAAAAATTGAGATTTTTGGGGGTGAACCTTTCTCGCAGGAACTAGGATTTAAGGCTTTAGAGCTAATTTTGAATAAGTTTAAATCAGTAAAAAATCGGCCAAAGAGCATTGTTATTCCTACCAATTACACCTTTCTGCTTTCGCCAGAAAAAACTAAGCGGGTTGAGGAACTTATCCAAGCTTCAAGAGAATTAGAAATGCCTATTATTTTATCAGCTTCCTTTGATGGAAAATATTGTGAGAAAAACAGACCATTTAAGACAGGAAAAGAAAAACGGAATAATGAATATTATGAGAGAGTTTTCGCTTTTAATAAAAAGTATTGTTATGGATTCCATCCAATGATTTATTCTGTACTTATTGAGAATTGGCAGAAAAATTTTCTTTGGTTTCAAAAAAACTTTAAAAAATTTAACATTCCCTTTTTTAATATTTATTTACTAGAAGTCAGAAATGTTGAGTGGTCAAAAAAACAGATTAAAGAGTTTATGAGATTTATAGAGTTTCTGATTGAATGGACTTACTATTTTCCTTGCCAAAAAAACAAAGGCAATTTCCTCGACTTCGTATTCAATAAGAAAGGTTATAACATTTTACATTCTCCCTTAACAACTGTTGGTAGGGGAATAGGCTGTTCTCTTCAATCCACTTTTCATTTAAGATTAGGCGATTTAACATTTATTCCTTGCCATAGGACATCTTATTCCCCATTTGAATTGGGAAGGTTTATTGTTAAAAATGGCAGAATTATCGGCATAGAAAGTAAGAACCCAGAATTACTTATAGGCTCAATTACCTTCGATATTAAAACCGCTCCGATATGTGAAAGTTGCCCTTTAAAGTATTTGTGTTCTGGGGGATGTCTCGGGGCTCAATACGAAACAACCGGAGATTTATTTTCACCTATTCCCACCGTTTGCCAACTTGAACATGCTAAAATTTTAACTATGATAAAAACATATAAGAGATTAGGAATCTATGATAGAATTTTTGAGAAATTAAATAAAGATAAAAAGGTTTCTCTAAATCTACTAGAAGAATTTATTAATGAAGAATAAAATTATTTATCAACCAAATATTAAAAAACTAAAGGAGATTTTGGGCCATATTCAGATTTACTCCGTTCTCACCCAAGAGAAATTAGATTTAGTCAAGAAAACTGTTGAGCTAATGGGCGGACAATTGAAAGAAAAACGAAAAAAAAGAAAAGTTAGGGTTAATGAAGAAGAAAAAAGCCAAATAAAACAAATATTAAATCTTTTATTAAGAATTGTCATTGAGCAACCCCTCACCCCGATTCTTAAAGATTTAGTTAATGAATTTATTATTCTTGCTTCTGCTTGGAATGAGGAAGTTGGTAGACAAATAGAGATACGAGAGACAATATTTGCCATTCGGAGATTTATCGACTATCATCTTAGTGTTATTGATACCATTAGAATCTTGAAAATTTTCCAAAAACGGATGGAACAAATCCAAAAATTTTCACCTCCAGCTTTTGAATTAAGCCGCCATTATTTAAAGGCGCTTGAAAAGTTGGAAGAAGAAGAGAAAAAGAAAAAATCAAATAAAAAGCCCTCTGGCTCTAAAAATTGAGCTGAGGGATTTTAAGTTAGTTGAAGAAATTTTTTTTAATCTCTTTAAGTTTTACCTAATTCATATATCAAAACCCGTCTAGCTTGGGAAAGCATAGACGGGTTTTTTAGTTTCAGAGTCCTTTAAGGTAAAGAATTCCTGTAGCAAAGTACTGTAAGTTGGTTCTGAATACTCGGGCAATATCTACTTTCACTTCCGGGTAGGCTTTGCATACAACTTTTCCTCTTAGTTCCTTTTGAGTTATTTCTTTCAGAGCTTCCAGGAAATTCTCTAAATCTTCTTCTCTTCCGAATCTCAATTTCAGAATTAGAGTTACATCCACCATTATCTTTTTGGGTTTGAGAGTTAATTCCCTTGGTGCTTCTTCTATTGCCACTTGAGTGGAGAAAGTGCCTAAAATGATATAGAGTTGAGTACCTTGTCTTTGATACCTCACTGCTTCTGGGCAGAAAGAGAAAGTTAATTCTCTGAATAAGGTCTCTTTCCTCCAGCTCACTGAGTAATAAGGATATTGGATCTCTTTTACAGTAATCATCTCCTGTAGAGATAGAGTATTACTGAAAGCAGGAGTAGCAAGCCCTATTCCTAGTAGAGCTACCAAGATTGCAATCAAGATCCTTTTCATTTTCCCCTCCTTTTTACTTTAATTGTTAATTTGACTGAGGAGTAAGTTTTATATTTCCTCAATCTCCAATGAAGATTATAGCGTAAATCAAAATAAATGTCAAGATTGTGTACTGGTTCATATGATATTATCCACCTAAGGGGTCTTTAAAAAGAGATGAGAGGTAGGCATTCTTGATCTCGGACATATCTTAGGGGACAGTCCTCGAGAAACTCCTCTCTTGACGGGGACTGTCTCCAAGTTCATATATTTAAGATTTATGTTTTTTCCTTCTTTTTGGTATAATAATTTTAGATAATAAATAATCAAAAATATGAACAAAAAACTGATTATTATACTCTCTCTAATAGCAATTGGTGTAATATTAAACATTACATTAATTGTTCTTCGACGACCAAAAGAAAAAGAAGAAGTCACTCCAACTATTTCACCCGAACTTCAGGTGGTTTTGGAGAAAAAAGAAAAAGAGTGTCTAGAGAGGTTTGATTTTAATCAGGTGATTCGAGAAGGGGTAATTTACTATAGCCAAGAGTCAATGGAAAATTTAATCCAATACCTAGAATGTCAAGCAGCTATAAAGCAAAATCCCTTTCAGTGCAACTTATTAAAAAATATTTCTCCTGATATTGCTAAAAATTGTCAGAGATTATTTTATCTCTTTCCCAATTTCTTGGGAAGAATAATTAAAAACAAAAAATGTGAAGCAGGAGAAATTGAAGCGTGTAAAAAAGCAATTAGTAATTCTGGAGACCCAGCTCTGGAAGCTTGGTGCCAGAAATTTTGTCTGGCAATCTTAGAAAGGGACTTTTATCGCTGCAGTGAAGGGGGAGATGAAGATTTTAAAGCCTGGTGTTTAGCTATGCTATCTGGGGATGAAAAATATTGTAATTTTTATAACTCTCAAGAAAAAAGAATGTATTGCCAGAGTCAAGCTCGGTATTACAAAGCCCTAATTGATAATGAAGAATCAAAATGTAACCAAATAGAACACCCTCATATTAAAATGTATTGCCAGTTATTCTTTAGGGAAAACCCAACTTCTTTTTGTCAAGAAAAATTTGAGAAGTTTAAAACAAAATATTGTCATCGCAAGGTTTGGGGAAGGGATTAAATTAAATCAAAGAGGTTTCTAAGTCAAATAAATAATGGAAAAGAGAAAAAAATTCTAATCTTAACGATAGCTTTACTCATCGTTCTTGTTTTTAATTTATATTTCTTGGAAAAAGTTATCTTGAGAAAAAAGAAGAAATTCCTTCTAAAATATCTTTGGAAATTCAAAAGTTTCTCCAGAAAGCAGTTGAAAGAAGAAAAGAATATTGCTTGGAGAATTTCGATTCGGATAGAATTCTTCAAGACGGTTCTTTCGCAAATATTTTGGATGATGAACTGCTCAATCGGTTTATTGGTTACCTGGGATGTCAAGCCGCTTTAACCAATAACGAAGAGGTTTGCCAAACAAATATTTCGGCTTACGTCGATCCTTATTCTGATCCTCTCCGTTTTTCTAATTTCTTCTCGGGTTGGTGGTTGGAGAAAATTTGGGATCTGGGTTACGAAACTCTTATTCGGTGAAGTGGTTATTCGCTGAGTTCCGCTTAGAGCTATAATGACCAGGAGAGCTAAAACAATTGTCTCCCAACCTACATTTAATCTATAAAATCTTTCTTTCAATTTTCTCCTCCTTTCTTGAGTTATTTATGCTTTGAAAGGTGCAATTTTATATTTAATAATACATCAAGAGCTTAAATTGTCAAATTTTGGTTTACTCAGAACTAATTATTTTCTATACTCAAATTATAAATCCTCTTTGTTATGATTATTGATTTTTTATTCTTAACCCCTCTTTTTATTGTTGGTGGTATTTGTTGTTTCACTGATATTAGGTATGGGAAAATTAAAAATAAGTGGATTCTTTTTGGTTTAATGTGGGCGATTTTTCTTTATCTCGGACTATTTCTTTACAATCTTTTTTATCTTCATGAGCCGGAGAATGATCGCTATTTACTAAACCTTTTATTAAATGGAGGAATTGCCTTTTTGGTAGGTTATGGGATTTGGTATTTTAATCTCTGG
>Ga0190360_1000355_pt1 | contig 26053 bp, 23 predicted proteins | sample 48721834_MG_FD_161271 | JGI IMG/M metagenome (GOLD analysis project Ga0190360, IMG submission 161271) | Hydrothermal vent microbial mat bacterial communities from Southern Trench, Guaymas Basin, Mexico - 4872-18-3-4_MG | ecosystem: Environmental > Aquatic > Marine > Hydrothermal vents >...
AGAATCTATTTATTATCGCACTCTGATAACTGCTTGATTTTCAAGAGCTTATATATCTAAATTTTTTTAAAAAAAATACTTGACAGGTATTGCCAAAAGTTGTAAACTGTGGGTAAAAGTGGAGGATAGTGGGGAATGAACTTTATTGGTCAGGCAGTACATAACATAGATCATAAGGGTAGGGTATTTGTCCCTGTAAAATTTAGAAAATTGTTATTACCAGAGGATAATCTTACGTTTATACTGACAAGAGGCCTTGAAAATTATCTCCTGTTATTTCCTTTCACTATCTGGGAAAAATATGCAGGGAAAATGGCGTCCTTGCCCTATAGTAACAAGGATGTGAGAGACAAGCTGAGGTTGATAACCCGTTCGGCTGAAGAGCTGACGATTGATTCACAGGGCAGAGTAATGCTCCCCAAGAATCTAATAGAGTACGGTGGAATAGAGAAGGATGTGATGTTCATCGGAATGTTGGATAAGATAGAATTATGGAATCCTAAAATTTATGAGGAATTTGAGAAAACATCGGGAGAATTTACAGAGGGATTTGAAATATTAGGGATTTAGTATGCATAGACCTGTAATGGTGAATGAAGTGGTCAGGAATTTAAACCTGGAAAAGGGAGGTGTTTATATTGATTGCACACTTGGTACCGGTGGTCATTCATTAGAAATTATGAAAAATACTAATGGGATACTTATTGGTATGGACCTTGATTTAGAGCAGGTTAAAATAGCGAGGGATAGGATAAACGGCAAAGAGGGAAGGTTTTTTCCTGTTGTTGCAAATTATAGGTATCTAAATAAACTAATAAAGGTAAAAGTGAATGGTATCCTGATTGATTCCGGGCTCTCTTCTTATCAGCTTGAAGATAAAGGTAGAGGGTTTTCATTTCGCTCGAACGGTCCTCTTGATATGAGATTCAGTCACTCTGGTATGACTGCCAAAGAAGTTATTGAGAAGAAATCAACTGAGGAATTGGCAAGTATCCTCAGGAATTATGGTAATCTGAGGAGTGCATTTGGAATCGCTAAAATAATAAAAAAAGCTGACCCTGAAGACGTTGAATCTTTGGTTCATTTGCTCAGAAGGACCTTCAGAAAGGAAAAAGCCCACAAAGAGATTGCAAAGGTCTTCCAGGCACTCAGGATATATGTAAATAAGGAATTAGATAATCTCTCGGAGGTTATGAATGCAGCCTATAGTATCCTTTCGCCAGGTGGGAGACTTGTAATAATTATCTATCATTCGGGAGAAGGAAAGGTTGTAGTAAAGAGAGCGAGAGAGCTGGGAATAAAATTCGTATACAAGAAGTCTCTTAAGCCTACCAAAGAAGAATTTATGGAGAACCCCAGGTCAAGAAGTGCAAGGTTGAGGGTATTTGAGAAATGAAATATATAAAAAGTATTTTCATTATTGTATTGATATCTCTTCCTCTTATTTTCCATGTCTGGAGAAAAAATCAATATTTTAGTCTTAGCGCGAGGGTAACAAGATTAAGGGGGGATATTGCTAAGAGGGAGGAAGAAATAGCAAAAATACAGAAAGTCTACTATCAGGTAACGAGCCCAGTATATATAGAATCCCTTGCAGTCCTTATGGGTTTCAAGTACCCAAAGGAGAACGAAAAAATTATTCTAAGGATAAAAGATGCAAAGTAGATTAAAGATAAGAAGGAAAATAATAAAGTTAATTTTTATCCTGGTCTGGATTGTTGCATTTATAAGGGTAACACAGCTCCAGGTAGTTAAAGGTGAAAGGTTCTACAAAAGATATAATAGTAATAATTTTATAAGGACAATTATCCCAGCAAAAAGAGGAACTATTAAAGATAGGAATGGGAGAATTCTTGCCAGGGATGTTGAGGAATTCACACTTTATGCGGACAGAAGGATTATAAAAGACTATAGCAAAATAGGGAAATTACTTCAGAAAAAGGGTATAACTAGCAAAGACGATTTTGTGAGAAGGATGGAAAGCACAAAGTCGAAAATTGTAACAATTACCAGGGGATTGGATAACAATGAATATAATGAAATAAAGGATATAAAGGGATTGTTCGGCACAAAGGGCTGGAGAAGATTTTACCCCAATGGTTACATCGCGAGAACAATTATTGGTGGCATTGATTACAATAGGAGAGGAATTTCAGGGATAGAGAAGACCTTTGATAAGTATCTGAGAGGTAAAGATGGTTATGGCACATATATAGTGAACCTTAGGAATAAATTTAAGTATATTAAATATCCTAATAGAAAGGATTGCGATCCAATAAATGGCATGGACATTGTCTTAACTATTGATATGAATATTCAGTATATTTTAGATGATGTTCTGAGGAAAACGCTGAAAAAGACAAATGCAGATCGAATCCTTGGTGTTGTAATGGATGGCGAAACCGGGGAGATCCTAGCCTCGGTCAATTTACCAGAATTAGGAGAGAATAAGGTATGGCAAAAGGACCTTCTTATTCAGTGGGCATTTGAACCCGGGTCTATTTTTAAGGTTGTTCCCGCATTAGCATATATAAAGGCAGGATATTCCCTTAATAAAATAGTTGAGTCTGGAAAAGGGAAAATAAAAGTTGGTAATAAAATATTTAAGGATTTGAAAAAACATCCCCCATATACATTTAGAGATGCACTGGCATTCTCAAGCAATGTAGGATTTGTGAAAATAGGAGAGATGGTAGGGGCAAAACAAATATACAATTACTCAAGACGATTAGGATTGGGTACGCTAACAGGTATATCAATTGATGGAGAGGTTGCTGGTGAGGGCCCAAAAAATTACTATAAAAACAAAGTGGATTTTGCTAACCTTTCATTTGGTCAGGGTATTCTTGTAACACCTTTGCAACTTATGGTTGCCTATCAATCTATAGGTAATAAAGGTATTATGATGAAACCATTAATCATTAAAAAAATTATCAATAGTGATGAAGAGGTCTATGTGGCAAAACAAAAGAAAATAAGGAGAGTAGTAGACAGTAGTTCTGATAGTGTATTAGTGGATTTGCTTCGAGAGGTAGTTAAAAAGGGAACTGGAAAAGAGGCATCGGTAAATGAGGTTGACATTATTGGGAAAACTGGAACAGCACAACAATATGTAAATGAAAAATACAGTGATTACTATGTTTCTTCATTTATTGGAATCGTTGAACCTAATAGAATGCCATTAATAATCGGTATTTTTGTTGATAACCCAAAGAGATGGCATGAGGCAAGTATAGTTGCCTGTCCTTCATTTCGACGAATAGTGAAGAGAATTTTGAATCTTCCCGAATATAGAAGTAACTTTATAAAGGAGTTGGCTCGTGGAGATTGATAGATTTTTAAGTGGTGTAGATATAATTGAAACGAAGGGTGAGTTGCCCCTTGAGATATACGGAATCTCAGATAATTCAAGGGAGATAGGTGAAGGTTACTGTTTTGTTGCTTTAGAGGGAGAGATACACGACGGGCATAATTTTATAAATGAGGCTGTAAAGAATGGTGCTTCTCTTGTCGTTTCTGAAAAAGAAGTTAATTTTAAGCCAAATATTCTTGTCCCGGATGGAAGATTTGCGCTATCGATATTGGCTTCAAATTTTTACGGACATCCAGATGAAAACATGAAGGTTATTGGAATTACTGGAACAAATGGCAAAACGACCACTGCTTTTCTTTTAAGGGGTATATATAAAAATTCTCTTCTTTGCAGTACAATTTACTATGAATTTGGAAATAAAAAAATTAATGTACCAAACACCACGGCAAATCCGATTCTCCTTGCCAAAATAATGAGAGATTCCTCTCATATGGGTGTAGATACTGTAATTATGGAGGTTTCTTCGCACTCACTTGCTCAACATAGGGTAGACGGCATTAGGTTTAATTATGCGGTTTTCACGAATCTTACAAGGGAACACCTTGAATACCATAAAGACATTTTTCATTATAGAGAATCTAAGGGGAGGCTTTTTGGTCTGCTGAAAGATGGAGGTTATAGCATCATAAATCAAGATGACCCCAATGCACCGTACTTTATTGAGAGAACAAATAATCATGTTATTACCTATGGATTTAATGGTGGAAATATAAGGGGAAGAATTATTAATTCAAGTTTAGAAGGTTTAAAGCTACTGGTTAAGGGGATGGGTAGGAGTATAGAGATTGAAACACCTCTCATTGGAAGCCACAATGGCTTCAACATTCTTGCAGCTGTTACTTTGGCAATAGTTGATAACATTAGCGATGATACAATAGTAGATGGAATAAAGAATGTGAAAATAGTAGAGGGAAGAATGGAAAGGATAAGACAAGGGCAACCTTTTGACATTTTTATTGATTATGCACATTCTCCAGATAGCGTTGCGAAAGCCCTATCTTCAGTAAAAGAGTTCGTTAACGGCAGAATTATTGTAGTCTTTGGTGCAGGAGGAAACAGGGATATAGGGAAAAGAGAACTTATGGGTAGGGCAGCTGATGAACTTGCTGATAGAATAATTGTTACGAGTGACAATCCGAGAAAGGAAGATGCCCTTGAAATTGCTAAGATGGTTGCATCAGGTATCAGGTCCAAAAAATACGATATTATAATTGATAGAGAAAAGGCAATAAGGGAAGCGATTAGTATTGTGAAGCCAGGAGATGTAATAATGATATTGGGTAAGGGGCATGAAGATTATCAAATTATTGGCGATAGGAAAATACATTTTAATGATAAAGAAGTTGTGATGAAGATCTTGAAGGAATTAAAATATGAAAATAAATGATATAATTGGTGTCTTAAAAGGTAAAGTTATAAATATTGAACCAAGAGAAATTTCTGGTGTGTCTATAGATACGAGAACTATTAAAAGTGGTAATATCTTTTTTGCCTTGCGGGGACCACATTTTGATGGGCATAATTTTGTGAAGGAAGCCTTTAAAAAGGGTGCATCTTTCTCGGTAGTTGAGCATTATGTTACAGGGAAGAACGAAATTATTGTTTCAGATCCATTATATGCATTAGGACAGCTTGCAAGATACCATAGGCAATCAATTAAGGGAAAAATTATAGGGATAACCGGATCAGTGGGTAAGACGACCACAAAAGAATTTCTTGCAAGTATTTTGTCCAGAAACCACTTGAGTATAAAAAGTGAAAAAAATTATAATAACCTCATAGGTGTGCCTCTCTCCTTGCTTAAGGCTAAGGATGAAGAGTTTGTAGTAATAGAAATGGGAAGTAATAAAAAGGGAGAAATAGATAGACTTTCTTATATTGTAGAACCAGACATAGGTATAATAACCGAAATTTCTGCAGTACATACAGAATTCTTGGGTGACATAAGAGGTGTATTTGAGGAAAAAAAATCAATGCTGGAATATCTGAGAGGGGAATTGATAGTTAATGGAGATAATTCTTTTCTTAATGCCCTGAAATATAAGAATAAAACAACAATTGGATTTAGAAAAAACAATGATTTCATTGTAAGTATTGTAGGGATGGATGAGGGGGAGTCTATTTTTTCCATAAATGGAGAGGTATATAAAATCTCTATTCCAGGAAAGGGTTCCATAGTTAATGCTGCAATTTCAGCAGTAACTGCAATTAAATTGGGAATTGGTAATGAAGACATAAGAATTGGTTTGTATGAAACGAAGGGACCACCTCACAGAATGGAGATGGTTACCATTGATGGTGTCCAATTTATCGATGATACCTATAACGCAAATCCTCTGGCAATGAAGAATGCCATTGATTTTCTCGCAGGGAGGACAGGTAAGAAATTGGCAATTTTAGGTGATATGCTGGAGTTAGGTGATGAAGCAAACGATTTTCACAGAGAGATAGGGAAGTATCTTAGAGGAAAAGTAGATCAAATTTTTGTAGTTGGGGAGAAGGCGAAATTCTATATTGAAGGTTTTGAAGGTGGTATAATATATAAAGACGTATCAGAAATTATAAGTGCTATTGTAAATGACTTTAAATACTGGGAGTGGATTCTTGTTAAAGGCTCCAGGAAATTAGAACTAGATAGAATAATTTCAACAATCTGGGAGAAGGAATGCTCTACTACCTCTATAACTTAAAGGAACATTTTTTCATTTTTAATGTCTTGAGGTATATTACCTTCAGGGCTGCCTATGCTTCTATTACATCTTTGTTAATAACATTTTTCTTTGGACGAAAATTCATAAATTATTTAAAGAGGAAGAAATTTTCTGAAAGAATCTCCCCCTTCTTGAAAGAAACCCACAGTAATAAAGAAGGGACACCTTCATTTGGAGGCATTATTCTTTTAGTGTCAGTTATTATATCTGTGCTTCTCTGGTCGGATTTGAACAATAGATTTATACGATATATGCTTTTTGTAACTATTTTTATGGGTGGTTTGGGGATATGGGATGATTATAGGAAATATGTTAAAGGAGAGGGATTAAGGCCTTTCTTAAAGATATTAATGCAGGCAATTCCCTGTGTAATAATTGGTACGTTACTTCTTATCTATCCTGTAAAAGAAGGCTATACTACACTTACCAGTGTATTGTTTTTCAAAAACACATTTATAAATCTTGGATGGTTTTATCTTCCCTTTATAATTTTAGTCGTTGTTGCCACCAGTAATTCAGTAAACCTCTCTGATGGTCTCGATGGGCTTGCAATTGGCCTTTCCAGTATTATTGCAGTGGCATTTGTCGTAATAACATATATTGCGGGTAATATAAAAATTAGCAATTATTTGAACATCCTGTATATTGAGGGGTCGGGTGAGCTTGCAGTTTATTTGGCTGCCTTTCTTGGTTCAGCAATAGGCTTTTTGTGGTTCAATTCGTTTCCAGCAGAGATATTTATGGGCGATACGGGTTCACTTATGATCGGGGGCATTTTAGGGATGACCAGTGTACTTGTAAAGCAAGAGATACTTTTTTTCATTGTATCAGGGGTTTTTGTTATTGAAGCCTTATCGGTTATTTTGCAGGTTTTTACATTTAAGACAAGAAAAAAGAGGCTGTTTTTAATGGCACCCATACATCACCATTTCCAGAAAAGAGGATGGTCTGAGCCAAAGGTTGTGATACGATTCTGGATTCTCGGAATACTTTTTGCCCTGTTAGGACTGAGTACATTGAAGATAAGATGAAGATAGGAATTTTGGGTTTTGGCAGGAGTGGAAAAGCAGTAGCTAAATTAGCTATAGAGAAGGGGTATAATATTTTTGTAAGTGAAATAAATCCTAAAATTGAAATACCATATCCGAATGAGAAGGGAAAGCATTCTGAAAAATTACTTGATGTGGATTTGGTTGTTGTAAGTCCTGGTGTAAGGGATAATGACATCATAAAAAAAGCCAGAGAGAAAAATATTCCAGTGATAGGCGAGATGGAGTTTGCCTCGAGATTTTTAAAGGGAAAAATAGTGGCTATAACTGGCACAAATGGCAAAACTACAACTGTTGGGATGGTATATAACATTCTGAAGAAATTCGGAGTTGAAGTTTTTTATGGAGGAAATATATTACCAGGTGTTCCATTAAGCGAAATTGCAACGAAAACCTCAAATGATTCTGTTGTTGTAGTTGAAGTCAGTTCTTTTCAGCTTGAAAGGATTGATAAATTTCATCCACAAATAGCTGTGATTACGAATGTCACTCCTGACCATATGGACAGATACAGTAGTTTCGAATCATACCTAAATGCAAAGTTGAGACTATTTATCAACCAAACATTCGAAGATACTGCGATTATTAATATGGACTGCCTTATTTTGAGAGATATCCCAATATCATCAAAAATTCAATATTTTTCCACCAATTCACAGGGTGATATGTACCTAAGTGGTGATGCTGTTCTGGATCGAGATGGGAACGAAGTCTTTAAAAAAGAGGATATTTCTCTCATAGGGGATTTTTTTGTAGAGGATGCAATGGCTGCCGCCCTTGTATGTAAATTAATTGGGGTTGATTATAACCACATTAGAGATGGTTTAAGGAGCTTTAGAGGTATCCCGCATAGGATGGAGGTAGTTAAAAAATTCCCATTAATCATAAATAATTCAATGTGTACAAATCCTGCCGCTTTCACGAAATCCATAAGTAATGTTAAAGGAGCAGTGGTAATAGCAGGGGGTAGAATGAAGGGGCTTAATATCAAGGAGATCGCCTCTGCTATAAAAAAATTTGCAGGATTTGTGATACTTATTGGAGAATCGAGAGAACAAATAAGTAAAGAATTGAGAGATATAGGATATTTAGATTTTAGACTTGCAGATACCCTTGAAGAGGCTGTAAAGGTTTCCAGAGAGCTTACTCCAAAAATTTTAATACTCTCTCCTGGAGGAGCCAGTCAGGATATGTTTCGTGATTTCACAGAGAGAGGGGAGTTATTTAAAAAATTTGTGGAGAAATATTATGGGTAAAAAGTTTCCATTTGCTGTTGTGTTTATACCTATATTTCTTGGAATACTTGGGGTTGCAATGGTCCTTTCTACTTCAATCGGCTGGGAAATAGGAAAGGCAGGTATAACTATAGCATTCTTGAAACAGTTTTTGTTTTTCGTACTTTCCTTACTACTTTATTTTTTTGTTTCAAGAATCAGGCCTAATTTTTGGAAGGCACTGTCAGTGATTTTATTATATCTTTCAATACTTGCACTCCTATATACGGTTCTTAGAGGGACAACGATTAACAGTGCAAAAAGATGGATCAGCGTTGCAGGAATTACTATTCAACCCTCACTTTTTGCACAAGTTTTCCTCGTTATGTATATAGCAAAGGAGAGAAGTCTATTGAAAGGAACAATAGCAGCATTAATTACATCCCTTTTAATTATGCTTGAACCAGATATATCTGCAGCAGGTGTAACCATTATGACGGCAACTATTATTCTTTACCTTAAAGGGATGAAAATAAAAAACATTGTCTTGCCTATAGTAGCAGTTTTTGTAATTATTGCTGTATATGGAAAGACAAAAGGTTATCCTCTTGGAAGGTTGAAGGGTTTTGTGGACGAAAAAAACACCAGTAAAAGCTCTGTTATAGCAGTTGCAAAAGGTCGCATCCTTGGATATGGAATTGCTGAAGGTGTTGATAAATTCTCTACACTTCCTTTACCATTTTCCGATTATATATTTGCCTCAATTTCTCAAGAAATGGGATTTATAGGCTCATTGACGGTTTTGACATTATTTTTGTTGTACTTTTTGAAAGGAATGAAGGAAATGGAAAAAGTCACCGATAGATCAGGAAAGATGATGGGAATGGGTCTTTTGATCCTTACAATGACAACTGCGATGATACATATTCTAATCTGTATTGGACTATTCCCTGATGCAGGGGAACCACTTCCCTTTATTAGCAAGGGAGGTAGTGGACTAATTTCTTATTACTTTGCAGCAGGGGTAGTAACGGCATTGGCAAATGAAAATTATATTGACAGGTGGCGGAACAGGCGGACACATAGTTCCCATTATTAATATTGGGAAAGAATTGGAACGAATGGGAGATACCGTACTCTATGTAGGGAGTAAGTATGGTATTGAGAAAAGAATAGGAATCCCATTTAAGAGATTACTTCTTCCAATGAGTGGATGGGTAAGAAGAAATCTTATACAAAAGATAGTTTTCTTTCCGAAAGCCTTTTTCAGTAAAGTAATAAGTTTATTGGTAATCTGGGAGTTTCACCCTGATATAGTTCTTACCACTGGGGGCTTTGCATCGATACCCATTGTTTTCGGTTCTTTTTTGCTTGGTAAGAAGATTTATCTTATTGAATTGAATAGTATACCTGGGCTTGGGGCATTAGTTTTTTCAAGGATTTCGAAACTTATTCTTTTACCTATGCATACAGCTCAAAGATATTTTAAAAAGCAGAAAGTTATTTTAATACCTCCACCTATTAATCTGAAGGTAAAGGAAGGTAACAAAAAAGAAGGGATAAAATATTTTAACCTTGATTCCAATAAGAAAACCATCTTTATCTTTGGTGGTTCAAGAGGGGCAAAATATCTTATAGAACTTGGTGAGAACTTAGCCCAACGATTAAGGAGTAAAGATTTTCAATTTATCATTCAAGGAAAAGCCCAGCAGTCCGAAGGAAACGTTAAATATGTAAAATTTATAGAAAGAATGGATCTTGCATATAGTGTAAGTGATGTGGTGATTTCCCGTGCTGGCGCTATGACGATATTTGAGTTGATGGTAGTGGGACTGCCGGCAATTCTGATCCCCTATCCTTATTCATATATGGACCATCAGTACCATAATGCAGAATATCTAAAAAACATGCGAAAAAATATATATGTTTTACGTGAAAAAGATGTAGATGTAGATACAATTCTCAGCATTATACAGAAAATTGCTGGAAGAAGGCAGAAGGTTAAAATTTCTAACCCTGTGCAGGGGATAGTAAAGGAGATAAGAAATTATGTTTGGTGAAATAAAAAGGATACATTTCGTAGGTATAGGTGGAATAGGAATGAGTGGTATTGCAGAGGTTCTTAATTCTATGGGATATTCTATTACTGGCAGTGATTTAAAGGAGTCATCAGTAACGAAATACCTTAAAGATTTGGGGATAAAGATAACTATAGGACATTCTAAAAAGAATGTATATAATGCGGATGTACTTGTATACTCGTCTGCAGTTAGACCAGATAATGTTGAAATTCTCGAAGCAAGGCGAAGAAAAATACCTGTAATTCCAAGGGCTGAAATGCTTGCTGAATTAATGAGAATGAAGTTTTCGATAGCAATCGCTGGGAGTCACGGAAAGACAACTACGACTTCAATGGTTGGACAAATATTACTTGAATGCGGGGCAGATCCTACAATTATAGTTGGTGGGAAATTACGAATTATCGGAACAAATGCGAGATTGGGAAAAGGAAAATACCTGGTTGCTGAAGCAGACGAGAGCGATAGAACATTCCTTAAGTTGTTTCCAACTATCTCTATAATTACGAGTATAGATGAAGAGCATCTTGATAGATATATTGATATTAAGGATATAAAAAATGCATTTATTGATTTTGCTAATAGGGTACCTTTCTTTGGAACTGTTTATCTCTGTTATGAGGATAAAAACGCAATATTTATCAGGAATTTAATTGAGAAAAGAGTGGTTACGTATGGTCTTTCGCTTGAGGCAGATATAAAAGGCTTGGAGCTAAAAAGAGACGGATTTTATTATTCCTTTCTTTTTCAGGGAAATGGTACAAAGTTTGGTAGAGTAAAGCTGAATGTTCCGGGTATACATAATGTGTTAAATGCTGTGGCAGCCATAGGTGTGGGTTTAGAATTAGGTTTTTCCTTTGATAAAGTAAAGAATGCTATAGAACACTTTGAAGGAGTGATAAGGAGATTTGAAATAAAGGCTAAAACAGAGGAATTTTTAATCGTAGATGATTATGCTCACCATCCCAGAGAAATTGAGAGCGTACTCAAGACTGCAAGGGAAGGATGGAAAGGAAGGATAATTGCAATATTTCAGCCTCATTTATTCTCCAGGACAATTTTATTGAAAGATAGATTTGGTAAGGCGTTTTTTGATGCAGATCTTGTGTATATAACAGATATATATCCCTCGAGAGAGGAAAGGATACCAGGTATTACTGGTAAGATAATTTCAGATGCAATAAAGGGATACGGTCATAAAAATGTTCGTTACATTGAGAATATGGATGATATCTATAAAGAATTGGCAGATGAACTAAAGCCAGGCGATATGATAATAACTATGGGTGCAGGGAACATTAATAGAGTAGGGGAGAAAATCGCAGATTATGTTAAAAATAAAAGGTGAGATTTTGAAAAATGAAAAAATGAGAAAATGGACTACTATGGGAGTTGGTGGCCCTGTGGATGCATTGATGTTTCCAAAGGACAAAGAAGATCTACAAAAAATTATCACCTACATAAAAGAGAAAGATATCCCTTATCTTATTATGGGGAAGGGTAGTAATATTATATTTTCTGAGAGAGGTTTTAGAGGTATTGTAGTAAGAATGGATAGGTTAACAAATATTTCAATAAAAACGGAAAAAATTGAGGTAGAGGCGGGATATTTGCTTAATAACCTCATAAAAGTTTCCCAGGAAAGAGGATTGGGTGGTATTGAGAAATTGTATGGTATACCAGGCACAGTGGGTGGAGCTTTGGCAATGAATGCGGGTGCATATGGCCAGGAAATTGGTGATGTCGTTGAAAGGGTTGAGGTTCAGGGTGAAGATGGTTTTGAGTATAGTTTTGGGTACAGATGGAGTAATGTAGAGAAGAGGTTTATATACGCTGCAATAATAAGGCTCAGAAAAATGGATGGGTTAATTATAAAAAAAAATATGGAGGAAGCCCTTAAAAAAAGGAAAGAATCACAACCTATGAATTTTAGATCTTCAGGTTCAATTTTTAAGAATTATGGAGATATTAAGGCGTGGAAGCTAATAAAGAAGTGCGGACTTGTAGGAACAAAAATCGGTGGTGCTCTTGTTAGCAAGAAGCACGCAAATTTCATAGTGAATGATGGAAGTGCTACAGGGGATGATGTCATCTCACTGATAGAATTAATAAAGAAAAGGGTTTATGAAGAGACGGGTGTTGATTTAAAACTGGAGGTTAAGATTGTCAAATAAAAAGAGGTTTAGATTTAGGTATGTATTATTATTATTGGTAATTGTAGGTGCATTGGTCTCATCAAATTATATTCCCCTAAAAGAGGTGGTTGTTCTTGGCACCAATCGAAAGAAAGAGGTCTTGAAGAAGGCAGGTATAAAATCAAAAAAGTTATACAGATGTAAATCTTCAGAAATAGCCAAAAGAATAAGAAAACTCAATTGGGTATATAGGATAGGTATTAGAAAATTGCCCTGGGGAGTGCTAGCGATATCCATAATCGAAAGGAAGCCAGTTGGTTATTTAGTTGAGAATAACCGCATATATGGAGTTGATTTGGAGTGTAAATTCTTTCCTATCTCTGATACAGTAGGGATACAGAAATTTTTAGGAGATAGAGATTATGTAATGAACGGAGTAAGGCTTTTAGAAATATTAAGAAATTTTAAAGGTACACTGATTCTTTCAAAAATGGGACCAATAACTAGTACTGGTCGTTTAAAGGTTCTCTGGGGAGTTGATAATTATAGAAAAAAATTAAAAATCCTAAAGGACTTAAAGGCTTTAGGTTATACAAAAGGTCAAATAGATATGAGGTTTAAGGGATTGGTAGTTTATAGAGAGGAGGTGAAAATTGATAAAGGATAGGGATTATATTGTAGGTCTTGACATAGGTACGACAAAAATCGCTACTGTGATCGCCAGGGAGGGAAGTATTGGAAATATTGAAATTAAAGGAGTGGGAACATCCCGATCCTCTGGGCTAAAAAATGGAATCGTTGTTAATATGGATGAAACAACAGAGTCAATAAAAAGAGCAATGGAAGAGGCAGAAAGAATAGCTGGTGTACAGCCCAATGAGGTAATTGTAGGTATTTCCGGGGGCCATATTAAAACGATTGAATCAACAGGCATTGTTGCTGTTACAGGTGATGATAATGTGATTCAGAAGTCAGATGTCGATAGAGTAATTGCTCAGGCAGAATCAATTTCTCTCCCATCCGATAGAGAAATAATTCATACAATTTCGCGAGAGTTTATTGTTGATCATCAAGTTAGAACGAGTAATCCTGTCGGTATGTTTGGGAAAAAATTAGAGGCTAAAGTTAACATAGTGACAGCTGCTTTAAATTCAGCCAAAAATATTATTAAATGCGTTGAGAAGGCGGGTTACAGGGTATGCGACATAGTACTTCAATCATTAGCCTCTTCCTATGCCATTCTGGAATCCGATGAGAAAGAAATGGGTGTAGTATTAGTAGATATGGGGGGAGGAACGACGGATCTGGCAGTCTTTTCAAATGGAACTCTGAGTGGAACAAGTATTATTGGTCTTGGGGGGGAAAATATAACTTCTGATCTATCAAGAGGTTTAAAGACGTCCAAAAACGTAGCAGAAGAAATAAAACTAAAATATGGTGTAGCTTCATCGAAACTTCTCAAGGATAAGAATTTTCTTGTACCTGTACGTGGTGCAGCAGGGTGGAAGGAAAAACAGGTCTCTATACAGATTGTGACAAATATTATAGAGATGCGCACAAGAGAAATTCTTGAGTTCGCTTATAATGAGCTAAAGAGAAATTTTAACACTGAGATGATATCTTCGGGCGTTGTTCTTACTGGGGGAACAGCAAAGTTAAAAGGAATACAGGAAGTTACAGAAGAAATGTTTAACCTTCCTGTAAAAGTAGGATCACCTGAAAAAGGTATCGAAGGTCTTAGAGATATTGTTCAGGATCCAGCTTTCTCTACATCTGTTGGATTGGTGAAATATGGCATTGAGCATAAAGGGGAAGTATCTTCAACAAAAGTAGCAGGTGAGAGATTTTTTCAGAGGATACTTGAAAGAATGAAAAAGTGGTTTAACGAACAATTTTGAAAGGAGGATTATATGTTCAGAATTTCAAATTCAGATAAGTTGCCTGCGAAGATTAAAGTTTTTGGAATTGGTGGATGCGGAGGAAATGTTGTTAACCAGATGATGGATATGGGTGTAGCAGGTGTTGATTACTGGGCGATAAATACTGATGCACAGGCTCTTAGTATAGCAAAGGCAAGAGAGAAAATACAGATAGGGAAAAACTTAACAGGAGGCCAGGGTGCAGGAGGTGATCCTGAAATAGGAAAGAAGGCTGCAGAAGAAGATGTTGATAGTCTACGGGATGCAATTGATGGTGCACATATGCTTTTTATAGTTGCAGGAATGGGTGGAGGAACAGGAACAGGTGCTTCCCCTATCATTGCTTCCCTGGCTAGAGAAAAGGATATTTTGACTGTTGCAGTTGTTACAAAACCGTTTTTATTTGAAGGTAAACCAAGAATGAAAACTGCAGAAAAGGGTATAGAAGAGTTAAAAAGAGTTGTAGATACAATCTTGATATTGCCAAATCAGAAGCTAAGTGCAAATAAGAATATGTCTGTTTTTCACAGTTTGTCAGCTCTTTCCGCTGAAATACCTGCAAATGCAGTTCAGGGTATATCCGATCTCATCATAAGGCCAGGATTTATTAACAGAGATTTCAGGGACTTAAAGAAGGTTATGGTCAGGAGGGGTAAAGCATTAATGGGAATTGGAGAAGCTGAAGGAGAGAATAGAGCATTGGAAGCAGTTCAGAGTGCGATTCGCTCACCTCTATTGGAGGAAGTGGACGTAAGTCTTGCCAGGGCTGCCCTTGTCAACATTACTGCTGATACCGATACCTTCGTTATGCAGGAACTTGACGAAATAATGGATGTAATTAACCATTCTATGAGGGAAGATGTTGAACTGTTGTTTGGTGTTGTTTTTGACAAGAATATGAATGGGAAAATAAAAGTAACATTGGTAGCTACCGGTATTGAAGACGAATCAGAGGTAAGAGATTTTAGAGTATTTTCGAGTGATTTTAGATTGGAGACAGATATTAAAAAACTCAGAGAATTCGATGAGGGGGAGGAAGAATCCTCTCTGGCAAATAAAAGAAAGGAAGATCTTGACATACCAACGTTCCTGAGGAGGCAGATGGACTGATGTAAAATTGGAGAGAGCAATGATACCTGAAGGTATAAGAAAAGAGATTGAAAGGCTAAGAGAAGAAATTAGATATCATGACTATAGGTATTATGTATTAAATAATCCAGTAATATCCGACTATGAATATGATCAGTTGGTAAAGAAGCTGGAAAAATTAGAAAAAGAATATCCAGAACTTATAACCCCTGATTCACCGACACAAAGAGTCGGTGAAGCCTATACGGGAGAATTTCCCCCAGTTGAACATAGGATTAAGATGCTATCGCTTGAAAATACATACAGCGAGGATGAACTGAAGGATTTTGATAGGAAAGTAAAGAAATTTCTTGGAAGTGATGAGGAAGTTGAGTATGCAGTAGAGTTGAAAATTGATGGAGTGGCTGTTAGCCTTGAGTATAGGAAAGGGAAATTTTTTAGGGGCTCAACAAGGGGAAATGGGATCGTAGGTGACGAGATAACGAACAACCTTAGGGCAATTAAAAGTATTCCTCTTAAATTACTAACGGATGAAAAAGAATTGTTTGATATTGAAGTAAGAGGTGAAGTTTTTATGCCGAGGCCCTCGTTTGAAAAATTGAACAAAGAGAGAGAAAAAAGGGGAGAACCTCTTTTCGCCAACCCTAGAAATGCTTCAGCAGGTTCCCTTAAGAATCTTGACCCGAGGATAGTAGAAAAAAGAGGTTTGGATATCTTTGTCCATACAATTGCAGAAATACCCAAAAAATATAAAACTCACTTTGAGGCACTTAGTAAACTAAGAGAGATAGGATTTAAAATTAGCCCATTTATAAAGGTCGTTAGGGGAATAGAGAAGGCTTTTCCCCTTATTGATGAATGGCAAGAAAAGAAAAAGGAACTCGATTTTGATATTGATGGGATGGTACTTAAAGTAAACTCTTTTGAACTCCAGAGAAAGTTGGGTTACACTGAAAAAGCCCCAAGATGGGCAATTGCGTATAAATTTCCTGCAGAACAACGAGTAACGAAGATAATTAATATAGAAGTAAATATAGGTAGAACTGGTACCGCCACCCCTGTGGCAATTCTTGAGCCCGTTTTTCTTTCTGGAACAACAGTATCAAGAGCAACACTACATAATTTAGACGAAATTGAAAGAAAAGATATCAGGATTGGCGATTGGGTTATGGTAGAAAAGGCTGGGGAGATTATCCCACAGGTAGTGAAGGTCGTTAAAGAAAAGAGGAATGGTAAAGAAAAGAAATTTGTTATGCCCAAGGATTGTCCTGTATGTGGAGCCAAACTTGTTAGGGAAGAAGGTGAGGTTGCGTATAGGTGCATAAACGTTTCCTGTCCGGCACAGGTAAAGGGAAGAATTATCCACTTTGCTAGCAGGAACGCAATGGATATTGAAGGGATGGGGGATGTGCTGGTAGATGTTCTTGTTAATAGGGGATTACTAAAAGATTATGGTGACATATATTACCTTAATAGAACAGACCTTATAAAGCTTGAAAGAATGGGAGAGAAGTCTGTTGATAATTTGATGAATGCCATTGAGGATAGTAAGAATAGACCTCTTGAAAGGCTGATATATGGTCTTGGTATTAGACATGTTGGCATTCACAATGCCAGAATAATTTCGAACATTTTTCATTCAATTGATTCCATTAGAAAGGCGTCTTATGAGGAACTTGCAAGTATAGATGATATTGGGCCTGTAAGAGCAAGAAGTATTGTGGAATTTTTTAACGAAAAAAGCAATGTTAATGTTCTTGATAAATTAAGAAAAGCGGGTGTGAAGATAGAAGAGAAAGTGAAAGAGGGAGCCAAACCCCTTGCAGGGAAAAAATTTGTTTTTACAGGGGCATTGTCCACAATGACACGAGAGGAAGCACAAGATCTTGTTATTAGTTTGGGTGGCTCAGTTTCAAATTCTGTGAGTAAAAAAACAGATTATACAGTAGTTGGTGAAAATCCTGGTTCAAAGTATGATAAGGCAAAAAGTTTAGGAGTAAAAACAATTAGCGAAAAAGAATTTCTAAAATTAATTCAGGATATAAAAAATGCGGAAGAGGGGACTTGAACCCCTATGGTCCGAAGACCACTAGACCCTGAATCTAGCGCGTCTGCCAATTCCGCCACTTCCGCGTGATAATTTTATTATAGGAAAATTTTCACCCCCGTCAACCCCCTCGGTGTCAGTCTCTAAATTTTAAGTTTTCCCTACAAATTCTTGACTTTATTGTTGACATTCCCGAATAATCTGATAAGTTGTTTTTATGGGAAGGCCATTAAGAATTGATTTTAAGGGTGCTGTTCATCATGTTATTGCTAAGGGAAATAGAGGTAACCTAATATTCGAAAATAATTATGACAGAAGAAAGTTTTTGTTCATACTTTCTGATTTAATTAAAAAATATAAATTTATTCTTTATGCCTATTGCCTTATGGATAACCATTTTCATTTACTTGTAGAAACAGGTCATTATTCCCTTTCAGAAATGATGAGACAATTGTTAACCAGATATGCTGTGTACTATAATAAAAAAAAGAATATAAGTGGACATCTTTTTGGAGATAGATATAAAAGTATCCTTGTTGATAAGGACAATTATTTTATTACTGTTTTAAGATATATTCACAGAAATCCTACAAAAGCTCATTTGGTAAAAGATATTGCTAATTATAGATGGTCAAGTTACAAAGATTATATTAAAATGAATAATGATATAGTGGATATCTCGTTTGGAATGTCATATTTTAATGGAGATTTAGGTGAGTTCATTAAATATATGAACGAAGAAAGTGACTTCAAATATGTAAGGGTTAAATCACATAATATATACGGGGATAATCAATTTATTCAGAGAACACTTGAATCAATGAAGAAAAATGACAGAAAGGAAGCAAGGGCAAAAGGGGTATATAATAGGATAGATATTGAAACGATAAATTATTTTTTGATAGAAAAATATGGCGTGAAAATTGAGGAAATTAAAAAGTATGCGCATGATTCACTAAAAAAAATTATAATAGTGTTAATGAGGTACAGAGCTCATTATAATTATGATTTGATAGGGAAATTGATGAATATTTCTGCTTCCTGTGCCAGTATGCATATAAAAAATTACCAGAAGAGAGTGGAAAAGGATCTTAAGGAATTTGATGAATGGATGGAAAAGAGAAAATTAGAGAAAATTTAAAATTTAGAGACTGACACCATGGGGTTTTAAAAACTTTTAATGAGGAGGATATATGGAGATTGAAAAAAGAGCTATACTAAGTGGCAATGAAGCAATTGCAAGGGGGGCTTATGAGGGTGGGTGTCATGTTGCAACTGCATATCCCGGTACACCAAGTACAGAAATACTGGAGAATATTGCCCAATATAGGGAAATTCATTCAGAATGGTGTACCAATGAAAAGGTAGCACTTGAAGTTGCTATAGGTGCCAGTTTTGGTGGTGCAAGGGCGATAGTCGCTATGAAACATGTTGGGCTTAATGTTGCTGCTGACCCTTTGTTTTCTCTCTCCTATATAGGGGCTACAGGTGGTATAATAATAGTATCAGCAGATGATCCGGGTATGCATTCTTCGCAGGATGAACAGGATAATAGAAATTATGCGAAATTTTCAAAGATACCCCTTCTTGAACCATCTGATTCCCAGGAGGCAAAAGATCTTGTATTGGAAGGATTCAAAATAAGCGAAAAATATGACACCCCAGTTTTGCTCCGCTCCACAACGAGGATCAGTCATTCAAAGAGCATCGTTAAATTAGGTGCAAGAGAGGAAGTCCCTATTAAATCATATCATAAAGATATGCTCAAAAGAGTAATTCTACCTGCCCATGCAAGAAAAAAGCATATATTTGTAGAGGAAAGACTCAAAAGCTTAAAGAAATTCTCTGAAAGGTTTCCATACAATCGGATAGAGAAAGGAGATAATTCTATTGGTATAATTACCGATTCAGTATCTTATCAGTATGCAAAGGAAATTTTCCCCGATGCAACTATACTGAAGCTTACAATGACCTGGCCTATGCCCGATGAACTTATAAAAACTTTTGCCAGCATGGTAAGAAAAATTTATGTTATAGAGGAGAATGATCCTTTTATAGAAGAATATTTAAAAGTAATGGGGATACCTGTTGTGGGGAAGGATAAAATCCCACTATGCCTCGAATTAAATCCATATATTGTAGGTGTAAGCCTTGGTAAGATTAAAGAAAGGAAGCCCATAGATAAGGGGGATATCCCTCCAAGACCACCAGCATTATGTCCTGGCTGTCCTCATACAGGTGTCTTTAACGTGATAAGAAAGCTTAAACTAATAGCTACAGGGGATATAGGTTGCTATACACTTGGTGCGTTGTCTCCATTAAATGCACTCGACACCTGTGTGGAAATGGGTGCAAGTGTCGGCAATGCCTATGGTATGCAGCTTGCAATGAAAGATGACAAAAATAGGAAGAAAATAATTGGCGTTATTGGAGATTCAACCTTTTTCCATTCTGGAATCACCAGTTTGATTAACATTTATTATAACAATGGAATTACAACAATTGTTATACTCGATAATAGAACGACAGCAATGACCGGGCATCAAGGATATCCTGGAACGGGTAAGACTCTTATGGGAATCTCTGGAAGAGAAGTTGATCTTGAAAAGTTTATAAAAGGAATTGGAATTGAAAATGTATACGTTGTTGATCCTTACAATTTGAAAGAAGTTACTGTGGTTATGAAGAGGGAGATTGAAAGAGATGACCTCTCTGTTATTATTGCTCGTGCACCTTGTGCCCTTCTTCCTGACGGGATAAAGGAAAAACCTTATTATGTCCTTGCTGATAAATGTACAGGTTGTAAGGTCTGTTTGAAAGTTGGGTGTCCAGCAATATCAATGAGTGGAAATGTTGCTACGATAAATAAATTTTTCTGTGTGGGATGTAGCCTATGTGCTCAAATATGTCCATTCGACGCAATCAAACAAGTAAATTGAGGAGGATGATAATGAATAATAATAATGTAATTAGTGTATTATTAACAGGGATAGGTGGGCAGGGTATACTTCTTGCATCTGATTTACTTACTATGGTTGCTATGGAAGAGGGCTACGATGTAAAAAAAAGTGAAGTCCATGGGATGTCCCAGAGGGGTGGCTCAGTAGAAAGTGCGGTGAGATTTGGTAAGAAGGTGTATTCTCCAATTTTGGCGCCAGGGATGGCGGATTTTTTGCTTTCTTTTGAGAAACTTGAAGCCCTGAGGACACTTGATTATTTAAATGATAATGGTTTAATTGTTGTAAATGATTATAAATTTGATCCTCTACCTGTAGCGGCAGGATTAGCAGAATACCCAGGAGATATAATTGATAGAATTAAAAAATATGCAAAGAAGGTTTTTGTCGTTGATGGCATGAGTGTTGCATTGAGGGCAGGTAGTATGAAGGTGATGAATGTAGTACTTATTGGGGCTATTTCAAAGTTTTTGCCTTTCAAGAACGATGCATGGTTAAAGGTAATAAAGAAAAGAGTTCCAGAAAAATATGTTGAGTTGAATATTAAAGCCTTTAAACTTGGCTCTGAATTAGTATGACTCTTTGCATAATTTTTGAAAAAAGAAGATGGGCTCGCTCATATCTGAAACAGTTGATTAAGGATGGTTATACCAACAGAGGAGAGATATTTAAGATTGATTCAGTTGCTGGTTCTCCCTATGAGATAACTGAACGGCAAGGCTATGCAGCGATCTTTAGGACAGAGAAAAAGTTGGAAGAAATAAAAGGAATGTTCGACAGAATTTTTCCGCAATCCTGTTTTAACTATTATATAATTGAAAAATGAAATTTTTTCCCCTCATTTCTTTCCTTGTTTCTTTGTCGCTTGTTCCCCTTGCGATAAAAATGGCGAAGAAGTTCAAAATTATGGATATCCCCGGGGGATTAAAATCCCACGAGAATCCAATTCCTTATCTTGGTGGACTTCCAATTGTTATTGGCTTTTTAATAAATCCCATTCTCTATAAAGAGGGTATTCTTTTTCCCCTATCTGTTTTCCTCATTTTCTTACTTGGATTTTTTGATGATATTAAACCACTTTCTCCTTACTCTAAGCTTATAGTGGAGACGATCTTTGCCACACTGCTTGTTTTTTCTGGAATAAGAACAAGAATCATCTTTTTTTCATTTACCGCTAATGTTATTATTAGCATAATCTGGATTGTTGGTATTACGAACAGTTTTAATATCATAGATGTTATGGATGGAATTGCTGGGGGAGTCGGTTTTATTGCTGCTACTACACTGACGTTTATAACTCTGACTGGTGGAGATATTAATGAAGCACTCGTGGCTGCTGCCCTTGCTGGGAGTATTGCTGGCTTTATTCCATTCAATCTTCCGAAGGCTAAGATATTTCTTGGTGATGCAGGAAGTTTGACGATAGGGTTCACTCTTTCAGTCATTGCTCTAAGAACATCTTACTCTTTTGCGAATCCAGTAGCAATTGTTGTTCCTTTATTTATACTCTTTTTCCCAATTTATGATACGTTTTATGTATTTATACAAAGGATCGTAAAGGGGAAAAATCCCCTTAAAGGTTCGCCAGATCATTTTGTTCTTAAACTAAGAGGGAAAAATTTACCTGTAATAGTGATAGACGCTATCATATATCTTATATCAATTTCACTTTGTGAGGCTTCGTATATAATCACTAAGGTTGGTTTTAAAGGTGCATTGATTATTCTCTTCATCATTATTGGGATATTTGTAATCGTGGGCACGATACTAAGGGGGGCAACATAAACATAATTATTGGAGCTGGTATTACAGGACTAAGTATTGCATTTCATTTGAAAAGAAGAGGCAAAAGATTTTTACTTTTTGAGAGAAATGTTCCTGGTGGTTTATGTAGAACAAACGAAATAGATGGATTCAGGTTTGATAGAGGTGGACACTTTATCCATTCAAAATCTGATTATGTAAGAAATTTTGTAAGATATATTTTACCCGATATAGAAGAGCATAAGAGAAAGGCATATATATATTTTAGAAATAGATTGATACCTTATCCCATTCAGTCCAATCTTCCAGGAATGAGATTTGAAGAAAGGTTATTTTCAACCTTTTCCTATATGTTTAGGGGGGGAGAAAAAAAATTAAACCTCGAATCGAGTTTTTATAAGACATTTGGACGATTTCTTTCAGAAAAATTTTTCATTCCCTACAACTCAAAATTGTGGCAGTATCCTCTAAATTATATGACAACAAATGGAATAGGCAGATATATCCCTAAACCAAATCTGTTTGGTTTTCATAGTGATTCAGGATATAATCCTGTATTTTTATTCCCAAGGAGAGGGATTGGGGAATTAACAGAGAAGCTTTCTAATGATATAAAATGGAATAAGGGCGAGTTGAGAGAGATCAGAAAAGGAAAAGTCAAGATTGGAAATAATACATATAAATATAAGAAGTTGGTATTAACAATACCCCTTCCTGATGTAATTAAACTCTTAGCGAAGGAGGATTCTGGAGGCATTAAGGAAAAATTGAGGTATGTATCAATAATGGTGATAAATATTGGATTTGATGGATATACACCAGTTCCATTTCATTGGGTTTATTTTCCTGATGAAAGATTCCCATTTATAAGGGCAGGGTCATTTTCAAATATTTCGTCCTCTATGGCTCCAGATGGGTATTCCTCTTTATGGCTTGAAGTTCCTTTTACTGGTAGGAAGCCAATAAACATAATAGATGACGCCATAGATATGTTGATTTCTACAGGTATTGTTAAGGGTAAGGTGATATTCTCCAGCTATGATATATTGGAGTATGCATATGTAATTTTTGATAGAGAAAGGGAGGGAATTCTTAAAAAGATAAAGATGATTCTTGATAAATATAACATAATTCTCGCAGGAAGGTTTGCAGAATGGGAGTATACTACAATGGGTTATTCAATCCAAAGGGGGAAGGAATTAGCAGAAAAAATATAGCTTCTATACAGATGATGGCTAAACTTGAACTTGGTGGAGCACAGAAGGTACTTCTCGATTATGCCAGGAGGTTACCCTATATGAACTACATAATTTCAGGCTCTGGAGGGATACTATTTGAAGAGGCAGAACGGACGCACAATCATTTTGTTATAGAAGAGTTAAAAAGGGAAATTTTGCCATTGTATGATCTAATCGCTGTAAAAAAAGTCAGAGCATTACTAAGAGCATTTCTTAATAAATTTGATTATACATTTTTACATACCCATGGCTCTAAGGCAGGAATAATTGGTAGATTGGCATCAGCAAATCTCTCACGCAGGCTTATAGTTTTTCACACTGTTCATGGTTTTGCAATAACGCCTTTCAAACCTGTATTAGAAAATTTCATCTATGTAAATGCCGAGAGAATAGCTGCAAGATTTTGTGATAAAATAATATTCCCTGCAAAAAACCTTATAACCAAGGCGAGAAAATGGAGGATTGGAAAGGAATCTCAATACATATATATTCCGTATGGTATAATCGTTCCAGAAAAGGTAAAAAAAGAGAGAGGGAATCGGATAAGGATCGGTACTGTTGGAAATTTTAAGCCTCAAAAAAACCCGCTTGTATGGGCATTTGTTGCGAAAGAATTGGTAAGAAAATTTAGGAATGTAGAATTTCATTATTTAGGGGATGGGGTTTTAAGGAGTAAAGTTGAGGAAATTATAGGCAATTCGCCGCGCATATACCTGCATGGATGGTTAAAAAATTCGTATCGATGGTATAAAAAATTTGATGTCTATTTCCTCCCGTCTAGATGGGAAGGGCTTCCTCTCACAATACTTGAAGCAATGGCACATAAACTTCCTGTTGTTTCAAGTAACGTAGATGGTAATACTGAGGTAGTAATTAATGATTTAACAGGTTATTCCTGTAGTCCTGATAATATTGAATGTTATATATATTATTTGTCAAAATTAATCAACAACGATAAGAAGAGAGAAAAAATGGGGGAGAACGGAAGAGAAGTAGTCAGAGAGAATTTTAGCAGGAGCAAAATGATTAAAAATACATCGAATTTATATCGGACTTTTTTGTCAGAATTATGAAACCGGAAAGAATCGGAAGGATAACACTACCTATCTTTATATTTTTTATGTATTCACTATTTATGAATTATTCTGTCCCTCCTGGGGTGGATGGTTATCTTCCTTCCATATTTTATCGACCTGGTGTTCCTTTTTTCCCGGGTTTTGCTCTTTATATTCTAATAGGAAGAATTTTTACAATTATTTTTTCTAATGTTGCTATTGGTGCAAACATTCTTTCAATGTTTTTGGGTACATTCTCAAGCGTTATATTTTACAGTCTCTTGCGGCTGAAATATAAAGGTATTTTACCCCTTTTGTGGACACTTATATTTTCTTTTCACCCTGTTATTTTTTATTCATCTACAAATGCAACAATTATTACGCCTTCGATCTTTCTTTTTCTTCTTATGCTTTACTTTTATGAAACAAAAAGAGAAAGGTTGCTATACTATACAGCTGGTCTATCACTTACCTTTCACCCCATATTATATATACCCATTGTTTTTTTCTTGCTCAATACAAGAAGAAATTTAAAAAAAAATATTATTTTTCTGGTTGTTGGTTTTTCTTCCTGCCTTTATCTGCTTATAATGACTTTTTATGATCCATTAATTGATTGGGGCAATCTTTATAATCTCAAACATTTTGGCAGGATGGTGTTAAATACCCTTTCCCTTAATTTTATTCATCCATTCAGGGATTTTCCTTCCAGCCTCTACGGTACACTATTAGTTGCAGTCAAATATTTTGGTATATTTGTACCATTTATGTTCTTCTTGAAAGATAAAAAAAATCCAATAATTTATTTATTCTTAATACAATTTATTTTGATCCCCTTTGTTTCTAAGGGTAATTCTATCTATATAGGGTATGTATTTTTTGTTGCAATTATTTTAAGTATATATCTTGCATCTCAAGGCGTTATGATGCTAAAGCCTCATTATAGATTAGTCATTCTTGCCTTTCTTCTATCACTTATGTTTTTGCAGAGTTATAAAGAAAACATTATGAGGGAAGAGCATTTTGGCAATTATTTAGTACAGGAGTTCAATTCCCAGATAAAAAGTGGTGATTGCATACTGGGGGACAGGCTTTTTTTGCCCTACTTAATTTATCTTTATACTGTAAGAGGGGATTTTAGTTTAGAGATTGAGAATAATAATTTCTTGCATACAGGTTTTTGTGAACCCAATCTATGCCTATGGAAAAAGAAGCCATTTATATATTCCTACGGCCTATTTTTTTCAAAGTCCAGGCACAGGATAAAATGGGGCATTAAAACGCCGAATAATATAAGCCTATATGAAGGTGAGGAAGAGGCTTATGGACTTTTCCTTGTTAGGAGGGCTGCGTATTTAACAGGCCAAGGGAGATATATTGAAGGACTTAAGTACGCATATAGGGCAGAGAAATTAATCGGATTC
>Ga0190360_1000359_pt1 | contig 25872 bp, 18 predicted proteins | sample 48721834_MG_FD_161271 | JGI IMG/M metagenome (GOLD analysis project Ga0190360, IMG submission 161271) | Hydrothermal vent microbial mat bacterial communities from Southern Trench, Guaymas Basin, Mexico - 4872-18-3-4_MG | ecosystem: Environmental > Aquatic > Marine > Hydrothermal vents >...
CTTCGTTTTAACTCAAAAATAAAAGGTGAAGGCCTGGTACGTTAAAAATAGAGGCGAATATAAAGGCCAGAGATTTAACCCGGTGTCCGTCACCAAGCACAATTGGTAATTATACGGTGTCTTTTTACCCCCTCTCTAACCCGCCCATATTTTGGCTGTCACAGCTATAGGGTGTCTGACACCCAGTATAAGGTGTCAGACACCCAAGAATTATGCGACACAATGTACTTGTAGGTGTCTGACACCAAAGTGTTGGACATAGTATCTGACCTCAATTTGCTTTTCCTTTCTGTCAGATGGGAAATTTGAAGCCCTCGTACGTTAAAAATAGAGGCGAACAAGATAGGAGAATGATAAATATAAGAAGAGGAGAAACAGTGGTGGTAAGCCAGGTCGGGGAAGGCCGAAACGATTACCAGCTGGTAATCAGTTCGTGGGTCAGATGGACCACCCTCCACCCAAGCTTAGACAGTAGCCGAAAGGGAATAGCTGCGTCACCATTCCGGTTTCCGTTGTTACGAGGTGAAGATTTGGGACGAGACTGAGTTTCTTTAGCCTAGAAGAGTTGCTTAAAATATTGTTTTAAGGTTAAATAAAAGAAAAAGACGAGGGAAAGAATGAGAAAAATATTTATTTTTGTTAGCCTCTTAACAATTTTATTGGCTGGGTGTGTTGTCTATCTCCCTCCTCCAGAAAGAGGTCCATCTCTGGCGGGGGAAGTTTATCCAGAATATGACCTAGATTATATTTATGACTATCTTTCCGATTATGGTTTCTGGGTATATCAGCCTCCTTATGGCTATGTCTGGGTACCGGAAGTACGGTTATATAGATGGCGTCCGTATTCATATGGATACTGGGTTTGGACAGATTTCGGTTGGACTTGGATATCTCGTTTTAATTGGGGTTGGATACCTTTTCATTATGGCCGTTGGGGTTGGTCACGAGACCTGGGTTGGTTTTGGGTACCAGGAGATATTTGGGCTCCAGCTTGGGTAGTTTGGCGGTATAGTCGATATTATGTCGGGTGGGCCCCTTTGCCTCCTTCGATACGCTTTGATGTGAGAGTAGGCTTGATTTCTCATTCTTTAGTCATTCCTAGCGAATATTGGGTCTTTGTGGAGGTAGATTACTTCCTCCATTCCCGTTTATATCGATATCTCTTGCCAGTGGAGAGAAGTTTGACCTTGGTCCGGAAGACAAGTCTCCGGGCCCGCTTGGAGGTTCATAATCGGTTGGTTTACAATCGAGGCCTGGAGAAGCAACTGATTGAGCAGGCGACAAGAAGAACGATTCGGAAATATGAATTGGCCCCTCAGAGTACTCCAGGAGCTACCCGAGTGAGGTTGAATCGTGTGGAAATGTTTCGACCGAAGATTAAATCTTCTCCTTCAGCTCGACCAAAAAAAATAGTTGATAAGACCAAGATCAAAAAACAACTTAGGGAGAAAGAAATTATTTCTTCCGGTGAACAAAAAGCTGTTAAGAGCTCACTGGAGTTGCGGCGTGTTCATGAAAAAGAATTAAAACTTTTGGAAAAATCCCATCAGCGGGAAGTAGAGATTCTTCAGAAAGAATTAGAAGTAAAGAAAGCTCAGGTCCGTAATCCAGCGGAAAAAAGAAAAATTGAAGAGTCATATAAGAAAAAAATCCAAGAAGTAACCCGTGAGCACGCTCAGGAGAAGAATAAACTGAAAAAGAGACAGGCTGAGGAAAAGAAGAAAGTCGTCCGCGGCCAAGTTAAAAAGAAAAAAATAAAACGTCGAGAGGCCAATTAATCGAAAGCTCTTTTCCTTTAAATTGGTTTATTGAGTGAGCTTATTCAGAAAATAAAACAGAAGAGCGGTCTTAATTATTCTAAGATTATTCTAAGAAAACCCCGGGAACTTTGGCCAGGAGCCAGACAACAAGAGCCACAGAGTTTTTAAACTGCTTCAGGCTTTTATTTTCTTTAAAGCCCCTATTAGGGTGAGATGGGATTTAGATTCAAGGACATAATGGCTTTCCGGGAAATTAGTATCGGGTTCAGGTTTTCACCTTTCACTACTCAATGATCTCACCAGAGAGAATCTCAAGTCATGGTCGTCGCAAGCAAACTAGATTAAAGGTGAAGCCCTAAACTCAAGGGGGACGATTAGGACCAGCCAACGGGATTATTCAGGAGAGGCTTCTTCTCGAAAAACAGAGACCATGATGGTAGCCGCCAAGATTAAGAGCCCCCCGATAATGGTTTTCGAGGCAGGTCTTTCACCGAGGATAAGGAAGGCTAAAGCTATTCCATAAACCGGCTCTAAGGAACTAATGATAGCGGCTGTTTGAGCTCGAAGAAAAGACATGCTTTTGATAAACAGAGTATGGGCCAGAGCAGTACAGATGGTCCCTAAAAAGACCAGCAGAGCAAGGGAACGGACGTTGAGGGAGAGGCTTAACCAGAAAAGGCAGGGTAGAAGAACCAGCGTGGCTAAAGCATCTTGATAGAAAGCAATCACTAAGCTGGAGTATTTTTGAGAAAGGCGACGGTTGAAAATTGTGAGGAAGGAGAAAGTCAAGCCAGCCAAGATTCCCCAAAGGACTCCCTGAAACTCGGGATGATGCCAGTTGAATTTGGGTGTGATAAGATAGACCCCGAAAAGACAGAGAAAGGCTAAGCCGATGTTTCTTTTTTTTATTTTTTCGCGAAAAAACCAGGGTTCAAAAAAGACAGTAAATACCGGAAAGGTGGAATAACTCAGGAGTCCAATAGCCACTGAAGAAATTTGGATAGATTGGAAGAAGGCCACCCAATGAAAAGCTAATAAAGGACCAAGGGAAAGAAGAAGAATCAGGTCAGCTTTATTCTTGACCTGCCAAGTAAGAGTGGAAAAATGAATAATCAAGCCCAGAGTAATGCCAGCAAAAAAGACTCGACCCAGGACAATCAAGAGAGGGGAAAACGGCAGGAGCTTGCCAAAGAGGCCCGCCAAGCCGAAAAGCAAGACAGCTGCTTGGATTTCGAGAAGTCCCCGGCGGATCACGATGACTAATCATATACCAGTTGGCTACCCTTGCTCAACTGCTTTTTGTTTCCCAGAGGGGGGAAAATTATTTTAGTTTCTCAAGAGGATATGCTAATATTATTTTTGATTAGTTGAGGAGTGGTAATTTAGATAATCATGGAAGAGAAGCATTATAGAATCCTGGCCTTGAAATACCGTCCCCAGACCTTTGAAGAGGTAGTCGGGCAGAAGCATGTGGTTCAGACCTTGGTTAATGCTTTACGGAAAGGAAAGATAGGCCAAGCTTATCTTTTTTCCGGCATGCGGGGGGTAGGAAAAACTACGGTGGCTCGCATTTTAGCTAAGGCTCTCAACTGCGTTCACGGCCCCACACCTCATCCTTGTAATAAATGTGAGTTTTGTCGAGCTATTATGAATGACCGGGCCATTGATGTTTTAGAAATAGATGGGGCGGCTAGCCGAAAGGTAGAGGAGGCCCGGGAATTGAGGGAAGGGTTAAAATACAGTCCCCTTCATAGTCGCTACAAAGTGGTCATTATCGATGAAGTTCACATGCTTACTCCCGAGGCTTTTGCTACTTTGTTAAAGATTTTAGAAGAGCCACCGCCTAAGACTGTTTTTATTTTTGCAACCACTGAGGCTCATAAAGTCCCCAAAACCATTATTTCGCGCTGTCAGCATTTTGAATTCAATCGCATTTCCCAGAAAGATATTGTCCACCATCTCGAATATATCGCCCAAAAAGAAAATTTATCTGTTTCTCGAGAAGGGCTCTATTTAATTGCTGAAGCCGCTGAAGGCAGTCTACGTGATGCCGAAAGTATTCTAGATAAAGCGGCTGCTTTTTCGGGTGATAATATCAGCGATGAGGATATAAAGATTCTTCTGGGTACTGTCCCCCAGAGTCTCCTTTTTGAGGTCTCTCGGGTGATTTTGGCTGGGTCTACAGGAGAGGTTTTTTCTCTGGTAGATAAATTAGTAGAAGCAGGATATGAACTGGTTACTTTTTATCATCAATTGATTCATCATTTCCGGAAATTGCTTTTAGCCAAAACCATGTCTAACTTTAAAGATATTATTCCCGTAAATGAGGAAGAATATCAGCAATATCTTCAGGAGGCAGCCCGGGTGTCTGTCGAAGAGTTGTTGCGCTATCTCAATGCTTTACTTAAAGAAGAACCAGCTTTGAAACGTTCTTTTCAACCGCGGATTTATTTAGAGACAGTCTTAATTAAATTGTGCCATTTTAATCAATTGGTATTTCTGGAAGAATTTTTGGCAGGGAAAAGGCAAGAAGGTGAAAAAGAAAAGATCAGATTAGTGGACCAGCTGGGGAAGAGGAAGCAGGAGACTCAGACAACTCCGCCTCAATTTGAGGAAAGCCTTAAGAGTGAGCAAGGGTTGAAGAAAACACCTCTCCAGAACAAAGCTATTTTTCCGCCCCAAGAGAAGATATTTCCTCAAGGCGAAAGAGAGATAACCCCAAAAAATTTAAATGATGAGTCTAGCCAGAAAAGTAAAAGCGTGACTAACAATTTATCTCCGCCAGAAATACCTGAATTATCTTCCCCTGTTTCGACTTCGTCTCCGGTGAGGAAACAAAAAATTTCATCGGAGGCGCGGGGAGAAAAAGAATCTTCTTCTCCCAGTAGGTCACGGGCGAAAGATAAACTTCTGGCTGAAGCTTTAGAAGAGCCCCAGGTCAGGGAATTTATGGAAATGTTTAAAGCTCAGGTCTTAGCCGTTCAACCTTTAGGGGGAAGAAGCCAGGTGAAAGCCAACCCAGACAGAGAAAAAAATAATCAGGGAGAATAGCCATGAAAGGTTTACCTAATATTCAAAAGATGCTTAAGGCTGCTCAGGAGATGCAAGCTAAACTCCAACAAGAGCTGGCCGAATTGAGGGTCGAGGGTTCTAGCGGGGGTGGGATGGTCACTGTGGAGTTAGATGGGCATAAGAATATAATTTCACTGAAAATCGATCCGGAAGTGGTTAATCCTCAAGAAGTAGAGATGTTACAAGATTTAATCATTGCAGCTTATTCAGAGGCCGCGGCTCGGGTTAACGAGACTATTGCGGAAAAACTTCAAGCTCTGGGGCCAGGATTCAATTTGCCGGGGTTGTTCTAATGGCTGAGCGGGAACATCCTATTGAACGTTTAATTGAAGAATTAAAAAGGATTCCTACAATTGGGGCGAAGACCGCCCAGAGAATAGCCTATTATTTATTTAATCGGCCTCAGGAAGAGCTGGATCGTTTGGCCGCGGCGATAAAAGAGGTTAAACAAGGCATCAAGGAGTGCTCTATTTGTCATAACTTAAGTCCCACTGATCCTTGTGCCTACTGTCAGGATGAGCAGCGGGATGATCGTCTTTTATGTGTGGTGGAGGAACCGTATAACATTGCTTCTATTGAGAAAAGTGGCGTTTATCAAGGTAGGTATCATGTATTAAGGGGAGCTCTTTCTCCTCTCAAGGGAATTGGTCCTGATGAGTTAAAAATTGATAGCTTAATTCGCAGGGTAGAAAAAGGTCAATTTGAAGAAGTCATTATTGCTACCAATACCACTTCTGAAGGTGAAGCTACGGCTGTTTATTTAGCCCGGAAGTTAAAACCTTTTCCAGTCAAAGTAACCCGCTTGGCTATGGGCTTGCCCGTGGGTACAGATATTGATTACGCCGATCAGGTTACTCTGAGAAAAGCTATTGAGGGACGCTTGGAAATAAAAGACTGAAACAGTCAAAAAAATCCTTCAGCCGGGGGAAAAATTTTTCTATATGCATTCTGAGCTTGGGACGCTCTGACAATTTCACTTAGCTTGCCGGAAAGGATGACGGTAATTTTTGCAAAATTCCCTCAGGCTTAAATTCGGACGAGACAAGCTGATTTTTATGGTCTTTGTCCTAGAAGATGATTGTATCTTTTTGCCCAGCATTAATGGGGGCGCCTATGGCTCTCATTGGGATTTATGGCTCAGGTTCTCTAAATTGACTCCATAAATAGCCTTCAGCTTTTGGTTATCTAGATTTATATTTTGGATGAGTTGGCCTGAAACTGGAGGAACTGGGGTCATTATCTCTTTTCCCTTCTCGCTAAAGAAAGTGAGCTACCTTTTCGTTTTCGAACGACGAAGAGGATTTGCAAAAATATTTCAAACGTGTACAATAAAGAGTTTAATTTTTCCGACCGGTTTTTATAACCCTTCAACCCGGCCACAAAGGAGTCAAAAAATGATTAAGAAGAATTACCAAACTATTGATGGCAACACAGCTGCTACCCATGTTGCCTATGCTTTTAGTGAGGTAGCTGCTATCTATCCCATTACTCCTTCTTCCCCGATGGGGGAATTAGCTGATGAATGGGCTTCTCAAGGACGGAAAAACATTTTTGGGCAGGTGGTTGAAGTTATGGAGATGCAATCAGAAGCAGGGGCTGCTGGAGCTGTCCATGGCAGTTTGTCAGCTGGAGCTCTGACGACCACTTTTACAGCTTCCCAAGGATTGATGTTGATGTTGCCCAATATGCATAAGATAGCCGGAGAAATGTTGCCGACAGTCTTTCATGTCTCGGCTCGCTCGTTAGCCTGCCAGTCTTTATCTATTTTTGGGGATCATTCCGATGTTATGTCAGCTCGGAACACCGGCTTTGCCTTAATGGCGGCCGGTTCAGTCCAGGAGACTTTGGATTTAGCCATTGTCTCGCATTTGGCCACTCTGAAAGCTAGCGTTCCCTTTTTAAACTTTTTTGATGGCTTTCGAACATCGCATGAAATTCAGAAGGTCGATGTGGTTCCTTATTCAGTTATGGCTGAGCTGGCGGAGTGGCAATATGTTAAAGAATTTAAAGAGAGGGCTCTCCGTCCAGATAAACCCAAAGCAAAAGTAGGGGCGGAGAATCCAGATGTTTATTTTCAAGGCAGGGAAACGGTTAATCCTTTTTATGCGCGGACTCCGGCTATAGTTCAGGAATATATGGATAAATTAGCGGAGAAGATAGGGCGTCAGTATCATTTGTTTGATTATGTTGGAGCTCCCGATGCTGATAAAGTCATAATCGCCATGGGGAGTGCCGTGGAAACAATTGAGGAAGCAGTTAATTATTTAACTGCCCGAGGAGAAAAGGTAGGAGCAGTTAAAGTTCGTTTATTCCGGCCCTTTTCGGTCGAGGCTTTTCGGAAGGTTTTACCCGCCACGGTAAAGAAAATAGCTGTTCTTGACCGGACTAAGGAGCCTGGGGCCATTGGGGAGCCTCTTTATCTGGATGTAGTCGCCGCCCTGGCGGAGACACCGATTAAAATTATCGGCGGTCGTTATGGCCTTTCTTCCAAGGAATTTACTCCCACTATGGTTAAAGCAGTCTTTGATCATTTGGATGGTTCTTGTACGCATGGCTTTACTGTAGGAATTGAGGATGATGTTAGCGGTACTTCTATTCCTTTGGGACCAGAAATTGATGCCGAGCCGAAAGGCGTTATCCGTTGTAAATTCTGGGGATATGGCTCTGATGGAACAGTGGGTGCCAGTAAAAATTCCATTAAGATAATTGGTGACCATACAGATTATTATGTTCAGGGATACTTTCAGTACGATTCTAAAAAGTCTGGTGGGGTAACTATTTCCCATCTCCGTTTTGGCAAGGAAAAAATCCAGTCCCAATATCTCTTGAATCACGTTGATTTTGTGGCTCTTCACAAATCTTCTTATATTGGTCGCTATGATATCCTGGAGGGTATTACCGAAGGCGGGGTTTTCCTGTTGAATTCTACTTGGAAAGCTGAGGAAGTTTTCGAGAATCTGACTGAAGATATGCAGAAGACGATTATTGAGAAGAAAATAAAAGTTTACAATATTGACGCTTTGAAAATTGCTCAGGAGGTTGGTCTAGGGACTAGAATTAATACGGTTATGCAGGCAGCCTTTTTTAAAGTTTCGGGCGTTCTCCCTGAGGATGAAGCCATTAAGTTAATTAAAGAAGCTATTAAAAAGACTTTTTTGGCCAAAGGAGAAGATATAGTTCAGAAAAACTGGGCCGCAGTTGATCGGGCAGTAGAAGCTTTGGAAGAGGTACCTATTCCGGACAAAATCACCAAATCTGCTTCACCTCCACAGTTGCTTCCTGAAGACGCAGATGATTTTGCCCGCCAGATTATTGAGCCGATTATGCGCTTTAAGGGAGACACGATACCTGTTTCTCATATGCCTTACGATGGCCAGATTCCTACCGGAACTACTCGTTTAGAGAAACGAGGAGTAGCGCCTTTTGTGCCTGAATGGTTGCCAGAGAAATGTATTCAGTGTAATCAATGTGCTTTGGTTTGTTCGCACGCCGCTATTCGGCCTAAACAGATTGACCCCGCTGATCTCAAAGATGCGCCGGCGAGTTTTACTACCGTTAAATCGCGCACCCGCAATGACCGCAACCTTCAATACCGCCTGCAGGTCTTTATTGAGGATTGTGTGGGTTGTGCTAGTTGTGTGGAGTCGTGTCCGCTCAAGGAAAAAGCCTTAAGAATGATTCCTTTGGAAGAAGCTAGAAAAGCTGGGGAGAGGGAAAACGAAATTTTCTTTGAAACCTTGCCCTATGATGTTCTCGATGGAGTCAATCCAGCCACAGTTAAAGGAAGTCAGTTTCTCCGGCCCTATTTTGAGTTCAGTGGTGCCTGTGGCGGATGCGGTGAAACTCCCTATATTAAATTAGCCACTCAGCTTTTCGGCGACCGAATGATTATCGCCAATGCCACTGGCTGTTCCTCAATTTACGGTGGAACTTTTCCTACGATTCCTTATTGTAAAAATGAGCTGGGTCAGGGTCCCGCTTGGGCCAATTCTCTTTTTGAAGACAATGCCGAATATGGTTTCGGCATGCGCTTGGCTGTAGATGCCAATCGTCGCAAACTGAAAGCATTGCTGGAAGAAGCCTTGGAATTGGAACTGGCTGAAGCTTTAAAAGAGGCCTTTCAACGCTGCCTCTCTCTCTGGAAGAGGACTGATGATGAAGCTAAACAAGCTGCTCGACAAGCCCGAGAAATCCTCGCGGCCAGGCTTTCTCAAGAGAAAGCTACAGTCCAGCCTCTTCTTCGCCAAATTCAGTATTTACAGGATTACCTTGTGGATAAAAGCATCTGGTGTATCGGTGGAGACGGTTGGGCCTATGATATTGGCTATGGAGGCTTAGATCACGTTATTGCCACTAATCGTAATGTTAATCTCTTGGTTTTAGACACAGAAGTTTATTCCAATACGGGAGGTCAGGCTTCCAAAGCCACTCCTACTGGTTCAGTAGCTAAGTTCGCCGCGGCTGGCAAACGGACCAAAAAGAAGGACTTGGGCCTGATGGCCATGAGTTATGGTTATGTTTATGTGGCCAGTGTGGCTATGGGAGCTAATGCCAACCAGTGCTTGAAGGCTTTTATCGAAGCGGAAGCTTATGATGGACCTTCTTTGATCATCGCTTATTCTCCCTGCATCAATCATGGGATTGATATGGCCAAATCCCAGCAGGAGGAGAAATTAGCCGTTGAGTCAGGTTACTGGGTACTCTATCGCTATAATCCTCTCTTGGCCAAAGAAGGTAAAAATCCTCTTATTCTCGATTCCCGAGAGCCTAAATTTGATTATGAGGATTTCCTTAGAAATGAAATCAGATATCGCTCTCTCGCTCAGCAACATCCAGAAATTGCCCGAGAACTCTTTGCTCAGGCCGCCAAAGAGGCCCGTGAAAGATATGAATTTTATAAGAAACTCTCCCAGATGTAACCAGAAGTTTATTGTTGTTGTTGAATCTCAGTTTTGACGAGGTGGTTTCTTCTTAAAAAAGTGGCCAATATTCTGAGCGGATATGAGCTGATAATAAAATTTCCAGGTAAGTGTGGTGTCCAACAATTGAATACCCAAGGGAGTGAAATGAGTTTTTGAAGGAGAGCCATTTTTGGACTTCTGGGGAAGAGAGAGCCTCTTTGGCTTTAATTTTGTCAGTCAGGAAGTAGATTATCTCCGCAATAATTTATTTTTTCCATAGCTCTTTCAAGACCCTCCTCTCACTCTGGCTGGAGGCGAGTTGGCTTACTTACTATGAGTCCTAGAAGAAAGCCTTTAAATCGTCCCGAGCCAACTTCTAAAAAGTACTGAAGAGTCATCTTCTCCTGAGGAGAACAGAGACTTAAAGAAGTGAGTCTAGAACTCTAGAAAAAACCTTTATTTTCGTTGCAATAAAAAACAAATTGTCTTACTATTTTACCTTATGAGCTTGAGGGGAATTAAATCAGAATTCTTGGTGAAACAAGAAAAATTCTCTCTTTAAATTTAAATTAAATTTAAAGAAGTCCAACTCCATTTTTCGTATTAAAAGGAGGTGCAATGAAGGAAACGATTGAAATAAGATGGCATGGTCGAGCCGGCCAAGGGGTAGTGACCGCAGCGGCTACTTTAGCGGATGTGGTGGCCTCGGTTGAGGGGATGTTTGTTCAGGCTTTTCCTGAATTTGGCGCAGAAAAGCGAGGAGCTCCAATTATGGCCTTTAATCGGATCAGCCGTCGGCCTATCAGGATTCATAGTCAGGTCTATGAACCAGATATTGTGGTTGTGACTGATCCCTCCTTGATTGGAATGGTCGATTTAACCAGTGGGGCCAAACCTGACGCTCTCTATTTATTCAACACAGTCTTTGATCTCCAGGCTATTAGAAAGAAACTCAAGATCGCCGATGGTCGTGTCTTTGGCCTGGATGCTTATACTATTGCTGAAGCTGAATTAGGCCGGCCGATTCCTAATGTCCCCATGGTCGCTGCTCTGATCAAAATAACGAATCTCATGGATTTGGATCTTTTCAAGGAGAAAATTAGAGTTTCTTTAAGCAAAAAATTGAGACCAGAAATAGTTGAAATGAATATGAAAACCATTGATCGAGCTTTTGAGGAGGTGAAGGAAGGATGAAAAAAGAAAGCTGGCGGGAATTACCCATAGGAGGTTTGAACGTTCATCCGGGAAATTCCGTGAGCAATTTAACCGGCACTTGGCGCTCCGGGAAGCGTCCGGAATTTATTCCGGAGAACTGTATTCAATGTTTATTTTGTTGGTTATATTGCCCCCATTTAGCCATTCAGGTTAAGGATGGCGAGGTGGTAGGAATTAATTATGATTATTGTACCGGCTGCGGTTTATGTGCTGAAGAATGTCCAGCCAAGAAGAAGGCCATCGTAATGGTTAAAGAAGAAATAGCTCTCCAAGAGGGAGGTGGACAATGAGGACTAAGAAAATACTCAGCGGTAATGAAGCTATCGCTGAAGCAGTCCGTCAGGTTGATCCAGACGTAATGGCTGCTTATCCCATTACGCCTTCAACTAAAATTGTCGAGACAATCGCCCAGTTTGTAGCTGACGGTCTCTTAAGTGGAGAATTCGTTTGTCCTGAGAGTGAACATAGTGCTATGAGTGTTTGTATTGGGGCAGCCGCTGCTGGAGGTCGAGTTATGACGGCCACGGCTTCCCAGGGATTAGCCCTGATGTGGGAAATGCTTTATATTGCCGCCGCCCTGCGCTTACCTATTGTCGCTGCCATTGCTAATCGAGCTTTAAGTGCGCCGATTAATATTCATGGTGACCATTCTGATATGATGGGGGCTCGTGATTCGGGCTGGATTCAGATTTATTCTGAAAATTGTCAGGAAGCTTATGATAACTTTATTCAGGCCTTCCGGATTGCGGAACATCCTGAAGTGGCTACTCCAGTGATGGTTGGGCTGGACGGCTTTATAATCAGTCATTCTATGGAGCCGGTCTGGGTGGAGGATGACGCCGCAGTTAAAGAATTTCTGGGTGAATATCAGCCGCATTATTCTTTGTTGGATACCAGTCGTCAGATTACTATCGGTTCACTGGATTTTACTGATTATTATTTTGAGCATAAACGTAGTCAATTGGCAGGAATAGAGAAAGCTCCCCAAGTTATATTAGAAGTTGGCCGGGAATTTGGTCAGAAGTTTGGTCGTACCTATGGTTTTTTTGAGGAATATCGGTTAGAAGACGCCGAGGTGGCTATAATTGTTCTGAGTTCGGCCGCTGGCACAGGCAAAGAGGCTGTAGATCGTCTCCGAGAAGAAGGCCTGCCTGTGGGTCTACTTAAGCTCCGGGTTTTCCGTCCTTTTCCCTTTAAAGAACTGGCGGAGGTTCTTAAAGATAAAAAAGCAGTAGCGGTTTTGGATCGGTGTGTCACTCCAGGGGCTGAAACTGCACCCGTAGCCACCGAAGTTAAAGCAGCTTTATTTGCTTACGAGAAACGGCCTTTCGTGGTCAATTATGTCTATGGCTTGGGAGGTCGGGACATCAAGATAGAACATTTTCAGGAAGTAGCTCGGAAGCTAATGGAGATAGCTGAAACAAACCGGGTTGAACAGCCTTTTGGCTATTTGAACCTGCGCGAGTAAGCTGGCTAAAGGAGGTAAATTATGGCTCGTTTGAAAGATTTGGCCCAACAAGAAGATAGATTAGCAGCCGGACATGGGATGTGTTTGGGCTGCGGAATTCCCATAATTTTAAGAATTGTTTTGCGAGCCACCACTGACCCCTTGGTGGTGGCCAATGCCACCGGTTGCTTGGAAGTCTGTACCACCATCTTTCCCCGCACAGCCTGGAAAGTTAATTGGATTCATAGTGCTTTTGAAAATGCGGCGGCCACTATTGCTGGAGTAGAAGCGATGTATAAAGCCTTAAAGAGAAGAGGGAAGATTCCCGCTGACCGAAAAATAAAGTTTTTAGCTATTGGTGGTGATGGGGGTACTTACGATATCGGACTCCAGTCATTATCCGGAGCTATGGAAAGAGGTCATGATATTGTCTATCTCTGTTATGATAACAATGCCTACGCCAATACAGGTGGGCAGCGTTCATCAGCCACACCTCTGGGAGCCTCGGCTACGACTTCGCCGGCGGGCCGAGCCATTCCCGGGAAACTCCAATGGCGTAAGGATCTCACCCGAATCATGGCGGCCCATGGCCTTCCTTATGTTGCCCAGGGAAGTATTCACCGCTGGCAGGATTTATTTAAGAAAGCCCAAAAGGCCTTTGCTATTGAAGGTCCAGCTTTCCTTAATGTACTCTGTCCTTGCCCCACGGAGTGGAAATATCCTGAGTCACAAGGAGTTAAATTGGCTCGTTTGGCGGTGGAGACCTGTGCCTGGCCGCTTTATGAAGTTGAGCAGGGGAAATATCGAATTACCTATAAACCTAAGGAAAAATTGCCGGTGACTGAATGGTTGAAGCCTCAAGGAAGATTTCGTCACCTGTTTAAAGAAGAAAACGCCTGGATGTTGGAGGAAATCCAGAAAAGGATTGATGCCGAGTGGGCAGAACTCTTGCGATTGAGCCAGATAGAGTAGGGTAGAGGAGTCTTAATCTTGGTTGAATTTTAAAATTCAATATAAGATTTATTGGTCGAGAAAGAGCGATAATCTGGAGACCCAAGAATTCTAATTTAGGCAAAGGCGGATAGCGAAAATTCAGTTAGAAGAATTTCTTCAAATTTAGCTTTTATTTACCTGGTTTATTCATAAATTAAAAATTTGATCTAAGAACAGCCAAAAATCTTAGCGGGTGATTGGTCCAATCTTTTCTGGTTGTTTTTTCTCCCTTCTTTTTCTAACGTATTATATATCATTACGTTACGAAGGAAAAGATCTTTTTTTATGAATTATTTAGGATTTAAAAAATTCCAAGAATTTTCTCCAGACGATTTTTTAATTATTTTTTTTTCAAAAAATGTAGAAAAAAATTTGCTTTGAAATGATATCTGATATAAAATATATTAGTAATTTATTTTTAGTTAAAATGTTATTAAAAAATTACAAAAAATCCTTGAACCACCCAATGGTGTTTGATACATTAAACAACAGAAAGGGTGGTTTGCAATGAGAGAAAAGTCTATTCTAAATCTTAAGTCACTTAAGGATCAGGTTTATGAGTATCTCCGGATTCAGATGGAGAAGGGAGAATTACGACCGGGCTCTTTCGTCAATATGGAAGAGACCAGCCGTAAATTGGGCATAAGTAAAACTCCTTTAAGGGATGCCCTTCTTCAACTGGAGATGGAAAATTTTGTGACCATCATTCCCCGTCGAGGCGTGGTGGTTAACCCTTTAACTTTAAAGGACATCAAGAATTACTATGAGATTATCGGCTCTTTGGAAAGTCAAGCTCTTTTATCTGCTTTCCGGCGCTTGAAGAAAAAAGATGTTGAAAGGATGTTGCGTTTAAATCAAGAAATGGCTGAAGCGATAGAAGAAGGAAATTTCAATCTTTATTACCAGAAAAATCTAAAATTTCATGATGTTTTTCTGAGTAAATGTGGTAACGAGATGCTTGTCCGAATTGTGACTAATTTAAAGAAAAGACTATATGATTTTCCTCGGCAAGAAGGTTTTGTGAAAGAATGGGAGGAAACCTCCATTAAAGAGCACGCCCAGTTACTGGAACTGATTGACCAGGGTAAAAAGACCGAAGCCGTTAATTTCATTCGTGATGTCCACTGGTCATTTGATGTCCAAGAGAAGTTCATTAAGAAATACTATAAGCAAGCTTCTATATATGCGGAAAGGAGCTTTGAACGGTAGTTTAGATGAAGGGTATTATTTTTGATGTCAAACGCTATGCTCTTCATGATGGCCCAGGAATAAGAACTACAGTTTTTTTAAAAGGCTGTCCTCTCCATTGTGCTTGGTGTCACAATCCTGAAGGTATTAATCCGGCTCCGGAAATTTTTTTCCGGGAAGAAAAATGTCTTCCTGAGTGTCAGAAATGTGTGGCTGTGTGTCCTCAAAAGGCCTTACAAAAAATTTCAGGCAGATTAAATATTGACCGGGCTGCTTGTGATGGCTGTGGTCGTTGTGGGGAGGTTTGTGTTTATGAAGCTATTGAGGTGGTTGGCCGAGAGGTGAGCTTAGAGGAACTAATGGTTGATCTAAGCAAGGACAGTCTTTTTTTTCAAGAATCAGGGGGAGGAGTTACTTTTTCTGGTGGCGAACCTTTTTTTCAACCTGTTTTTCTCCATGAGTTACTGGTAGGGGCTAAAAAGCAGGGATGGACGACGATTGTAGATACCTCAGGTTACGTGGATTTTGCTGTCATTGAGCCGGAGTTACCTTTTATTGATTGTTTCTACTATGACTTAAAGATTATGGATGAAGAGAAACATCTTCATTGGACAGGCGTTTCCAATAAGGTAATTCTGGATAATCTGGTCAGGTTAAGCCAAAAAGGCCAGCCAGTGGTTGTCCGAGTGCCGTTAATTAAAGGCGTCAATGATGATGAGTCAAATATCCTCAATATGGTTAATTTTTTACAGAACAGGACGAAGGTCAGCGAAGTCCATCTCTTAATTTATCATTCAAATTGGACAAGTAAAGTAATTCGGCTAGGGAAGGTTATTCAGGAAGAATTTGAGTCACCGGCCCCGCCCAGAATTCAGGAGATCAGAACCCTCCTCGAAAGGGAAGGTTTTACTGTCAAAGTCGGAGGTTAAGCATGAAAGACCGGATAAAAAAATTGCGAGCCAAGAGTCTTCAAATTCGCCCTTACATTACCCCCGAGAGAGCTAAACTTTTAACTGAATTTTATCGACAGCCCTCAGTTTATCAGTATTCTATTCCGGTTCAACGGGCCTTGGCTTTTAAATGTATTTTGGAGAACAAAGAAATCTTTATTGATGAGGGGGAACTTATTGTTGGTGAACGGGGACCCGCCCCCAAGGCTACTCCCACTTATCCCGAAGTAACTTGTCATTCTCTGGAGGACTTGGATGTGCTCAATAACCGAGAAAAATTGCCTTATCGAGTCGATGAATCTACCCGGCGGCTTTACCAGGAAGAAATAATTCCTTTCTGGCGAGGTCGAGCCATTCGGGATATCATTTTTCGAGAAATGGACCCAGAGTGGGTGGCTGCTTATGAGGCTGGGGTGTTTACAGAATTTATGGAACAGCGAGCTCCTGGGCACACGGTGCTGGGAGATAAAATCTATCGCCAAGGATTATTGGATTTTAAAAAAGAGATAGAAGCCACCATAGCTCGATTGGATTTTCTTCGGGATCCCGAAGCTTACGCCAAGAGAGAAGAATTAAAAGCGATGTCCATTTGTGCTGAGGCTCTAATGATTTATGCCCAGCGTCATGCCCAAAAGGCTCGGGAAATGGCGGCCCAAGAGAGTAATCCTGAACGACGGAAGGAGTTGCTCCAAATAGCCGCCATTTGTGAGCATGTTCCCGCCCGGGCTCCTCGTAATTTCTGGGAGGCGCTTCAGTATTACTGGTTTGTTCATTTAGGAGTAATTATTGAGTTTAATACTTGGGATTCCTTTAATCCAGGTCGATTAGACCAGCACCTTTATCCTTTCTATCAGCAGGGACTGGCCAGTGGTGAGTTAACTAGGGAAAGAGCTAAGGAACTTCTTCAAGCTTTCTGGATAAAATTTAATAATCAACCGGCTCCTCCCAAAGTGGGAGTAACTGCCCAAGAGAGCGGCACTTATACAGACTTTGCCTTGATTAATACAGGAGGAGTAAAAGTCGATGGTTCAGATGCTGTGAACGAACTCTCATTTCTGATACTGGATGTGGTTGAGGAGATGAGGCTAGTGCAGCCTAGTTCAATGGTCCAAATCAGTCAAAAAACACCAGATGCTTTTCTGAAAAGAGCCTTAAAAATTATCCGGACTGGTTTTGGTCAGCCCTCGGTGTTTAATACCGATGCTATTATTCAGGAATTGGTCCGTCAAGGTAAAAGCTTGGAAGACGCCCGTCTAGGTGGAGCCAGTGGTTGTGTGGAAGCCGGGGCCTTTGGAAAAGAAGCCTATATATTAACCGGCTATTTTAATCTGACCAAAGTGCTGGAGATAACTCTGAACAATGGGCTTGATCCTCGAACTGGTCGGAAGATTGGTTTATCCACAGGAGATCCTACTAGCTGGCGGACGTTTGATGATCTTTATCAAGCTTTTGAGCGGCAATTGAATTATTTTGTTGAGATTAAAATAAAGGGAAATAATATTATCGAGAGACTTTATGCCCATTATCTACCAGCCCCCTTTCTCTCCCTCTTTATCGATGATTGCTTACAACGCGGTCGAGACTATCATAATGGAGGAGCTCGGTATAATACTTCTTATATTCAAGGAGTAGGCATTGGGACCATAACTGATTCACTGGCCTCCATCAAGTACAATGTTTTTGACCAAAAGCTGGTCACGATGAAGGAGTTACTCGCTGCTCTTGAACATAATTATGAGGGGTATGAGGAATTACGGCAGCGTTTTCTTAATAAGACACCTAAATACGGTAATGATGATGATTATGCAGATTCGATAACTCGACAGGTTTTCGAGTCCTATTTTCGGGCGGTGGACGGTCGTCCCAATACTCGCGGAGGGGCCCATCGTATTAATCTTTTACCCACCACCGTGCATATTTACTTCGGACAGGTGTGTCAGGCGACACCCGATGGACGACGAGCTGGCGAGCCTCTTTCTGAGGGAATATCGCCGGTTCAGGGAGCTGACCGTCATGGCCCCACGGCTGTGATCAAATCAGCGGCCAAGATTGATCATTTGAGAACCGGAGGCACCTTGCTTAATCAGAAATTTACTCCTTCTTTATTGGCTGAAGATGAAGGGCTGGACAAACTGGCTAAGCTCATCAGAACTTACTTTAGACTCGATGGACACCATGTGCAATTTAATGTAGTGACAGCCAAAATCTTGCGTGAAGCTCAACGGCATCCCGAAAAATATCGAGACCTCATTGTTCGGGTGGCTGGTTACAGCGATTATTTTGTTGACTTGCCCAAAAAACTTCAGGATGAAATAATTAAGCGAACCGAACATCAGTCTTTTTAGCTGAATTTATTGAAAAAATTTATTATGATTTAATTTTAAAAGAAAGGAGTCATGATGTTTAGTGATAAGATTTATCAACAGAGAAGGCAAAGATTGAAAGAGTTATTACCCGGAGGAATAGCTCTCTTTCTGGGTAATGAAGAGAGTGCGATGAATTATCCGGCCAATCCGTATCCTTTCCGCCAGGACAGCTCGTTTCTTTATTTTTTCGGTCTAGATAGTCCTTCATTAGTGGGGGTGGTGGATGTTGATGAAGGTCAGGATGTCCTTTTTGGTCATGAAGTCACGATGGAAGATATTATCTGGATGGGAGATCTTCCCTCTTTGAGCGACCGCGGCCGGCAGGTGGGTATCGACACTACTTATTCTTTAACTGAACTGCCTTCTTTTCTCGACAAGGCTATCAAGGCTGGGCGGCGAATTCATTTTCTGCCTCCTTATCGGGCAGAGACCACTCAGAAATTAAGTGAATTATTGGGTCTTCACCCCTCTTTTGTCCAGAAGTATGTTTCGACAGATTTAATAAAAGCTGTGGTGGCTTTAAGATCGATTAAAGGACCCGAAGAAATAGCCGAAATGGAGAAAGCTCATGAGATTACCTATCGCATGTATGAGGAGGCGATGGCTTTGGCTCGGCCAGGAAGATATGAGAGAGATTTGGCCGGTCGCATGGAAGGAATTTGTGCTGAAGCAGGCTGTCTCCTGGCTTTTCCCATTATTTTAACAATTAATGGACAGATACTTCATAATCATTACCACGGTAATGAGCTTGTGGAGAATCGACTTCTGGTGATTGATGCGGGAGCAGAATCACCAGCTCATTATGCGGCTGACATCACCCGAACTGTGCCTGTTGGAGGTCGATTTACCCCGCGCCAAAGGGAAATTTATTCGATCGTCCTCCGAGCTCAGGAAGAGGCGATAGCTATGATGAAGCCGGGAATATACTTTCGGGATGTTCACCTCCGGGCAGCTCAGGTGATTGCCGAGGGATTGAAAGAGTTGGGGCTGATGAAGGGGTCGCCCACGGCAGCGGTTGAGGCAGGAGCCCATGCGCTTTTCTTTCCTCATGGTTTAGGACACATGATTGGCCTGGATGTCCACGATATGGAGGGATTAGGCGAAGATTTCGTCGGGTATGATGAAAGAGTTAAACGCAGTGATCAATTCGGTCTGGCCTATCTGCGTATGGCTAAAAAACTAGAGCCCAATTATGTTTTAACTGTTGAGCCTGGTATTTACTTTATTCCGGCTTTGATTGAACAGTGGGCCGAAGAAAAGAAACATCTGGATTTTATTGATTATGATCGGGTCAGAGAATATATGGATTTTGGCGGAGTCCGGATTGAGGATGATGTTCAGATTACGGAAAATGGCCACCGAGTTCTGGGAAAATCGATCCCCAAAAAAATTGAAGAAGTCGAAGCAGTGACAGCCACCAAATAATTAGCGAGGTGAGTTAGCAGCGTTTTCTTTTCTTCTGGGCTTTTATCCTGCGCGAGGAAAATTGCCTTTAGTTGGGAAAAAAATCACCCATATGGAAAGTGAAGCCAGGTCTTCACTTTTCACAAATCAACTAACCTCTATCGTCATCGAGGGGGAGCAAGTCTTCATATTCACTTTTGAGAAAAAACTTTTTGTGCCTTCCCCCATGGGCTGCTCTCGAAACACATTCCCTCCATTAGGGGCTTCGCTTTATCCCCTAAAATAGTCAACAAGAAAGGGGAAGAAGAACAAATTTCAAGCAAACCAAAAATTACTTCGGTCAGCTTTCCCTAAATTCAGGTCAAAGGTAAAAGGTGAAGTTTCTGACCCCAAATATGAACAAATTTCAAATTTCTGGTTATTCTTGATTATTTATTAATCCAAATAATCTCAAATAAAGAGACTTTCTCTCTTGGAAAAAGGGAGGCTTTCCCAATGGGAATCAATCAGAAGAAGGGAGGGGGCCAATTTCTAGGCGGAACCGGTTGCCGGGGGAAAGAACTTTCTGGATGAATGCGTTAAAATCGCCAAGGTTAAGCTCATCAAAATAGATCAATAATTCTTCAAGAAATTCAGCTCCCAGACCGGTCGCTTCAAAAGTCGCGAGATAAGTGGCCCGAGAGTTTTTCTCTTGGCATTGGCGAAGAAGGGAAGCTTTAGTGTAAGCTTTTGTCATGGCCAACTCGGCTTCGCTCAAAGGTTGCTTCAGCAGATGGTCGATTTCCCTTTCCAGAGACTGCCAGGCGATGTCTCTTTTCTTCGGAGATGTTTCTAGGTAGATCTCCAGTATTCCTCCTGCCTGGTAAAGATGTACTTCTGACTGAATATCATAGGCTAATTTTTCATATTCTCTTAATTTCCAAAGACGTGAAGCCACTCCCTTACCCAGAAGGTTATCCAGGAGAAGACTGAAGGCGGTAATTTTTGGCGTGAGAGGAGGTAAGCGATAAGCTAGGTAGAGAAGCAGTTCTTGGCTTTTGCGGGTCAGCTTTTTTTCTTGTTCTTCCAAGGGAGGGAAGGTTAAAGGCGTCAACTCCAGGGGTTTTCCCGGAGGAAATTTACCCAATTGTTCTTCTAAAAGGGGTAGTAATGACCCCAGGTCTTTGTCGGAGATGACCACAGCTACCATATTCGCGGCCGTGAAAAAAGATTTATAATATTTCTCAATATCTTTTTTGCTGATATTTTTCAGAGTTTTCTCTGAGCCGAAACTGGAAGTGCCGTAACCAGTGGAACCGAAGAGAAAGGCGTGGGCTTCTTCTCGAGCCAGATTGGAGGCTTGGTCGGACAGTCTTTTCTTGGAGCGAAGCATACTTTTTTTTATTCGGTTAATGCGGAGTCCGGAGAAAAGAGGTTTTCTCATGAGATTAATTATGAGTTTGAGAGTCTCAGCGAAATGAGGTGAAAGACTAGCGAGTCGGATAAGATTGTAGTCGGGAAGGGTGGAGAAAGTTAATTGAGAAGCTTGAGTCATTAGCTGTCTAAGCTTATTTTGATCAGTGATTTCTAAACTAAGACGAGTAGTCAAATAGCCCAGGCCAGCTTTACCCTGAGGTTCTCCTCGCCGACCACCTTTAATCGTTAGAATAAGAATAGTTAAGGGAGAAGAAGAATCCTGTTGATAAATGAGCGGCAGACCATTTTTTAAAACTCGTCTTTGGAGAGGGGGAAAAAAAGATTGAGCGGCAAGCCAGTTCCCAGTGCCTATTAGCCAACTGAGATTTAATCCGAGCCATAGGGCCAAATGTTTTTTTAAAGAGCGCATTTTATTTTTCTTTGTTTAAAGGAGTAATTCTGACCACAACATATTTGCCCTTGCTTAGATATTTCCCGGCTGCTCCCCGTAAATCAGAGGAGCTGATCTTTTTTATTAACTCTAAATAATTCCCTCTTTCTTTTTGCTGATTGAGGAGGTAATAGCGGACTAAAGCTCTGGCCAGAGTTAAGCCGTTTTCCTGAGCTTGATAAGTGCGAAAGCAAATTTGATTCTTTGCCTGCTGAAGGAAATCAAAAACAAAGAGTTGAGCTTCACCGTAATAGTCATCTGGGGAGAAATTCTGGCGGCGAAGTGTTTTTAGAAACCGGATTGTCTCTCGTTCAGCTCTTTTAGTATTTTTAGGGTCGAGAGTGAGGGTGATAATCATAGCCCCGCCGTAATAAAGTGAGGTATAGGTCATCGTAACTGTATAGGCTAATTCTCGACGTCCCCGGAGAACCTGATTGAGGAGCGGATTAAGACCGCGCCCGAGAATTTCAGTCAGAACGTCAATGGCATATTGGTCAGGATGGTTGAAATCGGGAGCTGAAAATCCCAAAAAAAGATAAGCCTGATTGACATCCAAGCTATGGCTGACCTCGATTTTTTCCTTCAAGGGAGGGGCAGGGGCAAGAGAAGGCGGCGAAAAGTGAGCATTACTGAGGGATGAAAATATTTGAGTTATTTTTTCTTGACTCCAGTTGAGATCGATTGGGCCAACTACAGCTAAAGCTGCATTTTGCGGGCAAAAAAAACGCTGGTAAAAGGCAGTTATTTTTTCTACAGTTATTTGAGCCAGGCTTTCTGGCGTTCCATAAATAGGCTGGCTGTAAGGATGGGAAGGAAAGAGATGTTGGAAAGTAAGGGAAGTTCCGTAGCGGAGAGGGTCGTCTTGGATAAAACTGATTTCTTCTAGGATAACCTGTTTTTCTTTTTCCAAGGAGGCCGGGTCAAAGGTTAACTCGAAAGCCAAGGCTTTAAGACACTTTAGAGCGAACAAGTAATTACCCGCCGGGAGGGTGATTTCAATAAGCATTAAATCCCGGCCGGTGTGAGCGTTATAATAGCCGCCTTTTTCTCGAATAGCTAAACTCAGATTTTTCCCGTTGAGTCGATGGGGATTGCGGAAAAGGAGGTAATGCTCTAAGAGATGCGTTAATCCAGAAGTTTCCCTGGTTTCATTTTTAGAACCTACATTGAAGCCCAGCACGAGATGAATTAAAGGTAGGTGGTTTTGCTGGAGGAGAGCTACCTGCAACCCATTTTCCAAAGTGAATTTCTCGGATTGGGTCGGGGCTGAAGTAGGCTTAATTGAAGAGAGAGAAAGAAGGGTTAAAACGCCACTCACAACTAACAAGAAAAACAATTGATTATGATTTGAGGATTTAATCATTATGTTCCGGATTAAGATAATTTTTTTGGAAAAGGTCGATTGATTGGGTATCCCCCATGACCAACAGGGTGTCGCCGGGGTGGATCTTTGTTCCAGGATCGGGATTAAAGACAATATCTTGGCCGGGTTTTTTGATGGCCACGACAATTACATTCGCTTTCTTCCTTAAATCGCATTCGACAATTGTTTTATTGTTAATCCGGGCTTTTTTGCTAACCACAAATTCATCCATATAAAGAGATAATTCTTTTCGGCGAATAATCAGGTCCATAAAGTCAACTAAAGTTGGTCGGATTAATCCTTGGGCGATCTTTAAACCACTAAGTTTATAAGGATTAACTACACGGTTGGCTCCTATTTGGAGAATTTTTTTCTCACCTTCTTCATCTAAGGCTTTAGAGAGAACAAAAATAGATGGATTAAGGAGTTTGGCGGTGAAACTCAGGTAGAGATTATTCGCATCACTGGGTAGAAGAGCGGCCAAAGCCTTAGCTTTTTTTACTTTGGCTTTAAGGAGGACTTCTTCTTGAGTGGCGTCACCCAGAATATAAAGACAGTTGTTTTGGTTAGCCAAGTCTTTTAGGGATTCTTCATTTTTTTCAATAACTACATAGGGCAGATTTTCTTCCTCTAGTCTTTCGCGGACAATTTTCCCCATGCGGCCATGGCCGCAAATTATATAATGATCCTTTAAATTCTGGATGTCTTTTTGCATTTTTTTTCTCCGAAAATATTGATGGAAGCCTCCTTCATAAACGGCTTCGCCGATCTTTGTTAAGGCGAAGATAGCTGTGCCCACTCCACCGAGGATGATGAAGATAGTAAAGATTTGTCCTCCAGGGGTTAGAGGTTCTTTAACTTCCCGGAAACCCACCGTGGTAATGGTGATGATGGTCATATAAAGAGAATCGAGGAAAGCCAAGTTTTCAATGAGGTGATAGCCGATAGTACCAATTAGAATCACCAGGAGGATTAAGACAATTGGCTTCCACATAGAAAATTGCTTAATGCTTCATTTTTATGTGGCCGATGATGGAAACCCCGAACGGTTTAATAATCAGGAAATCTGATCGACATCATAATCAGCCACCTCTGATTTCTTTTTAATATTACCGAAAAAAAAACCAACCGACAAGCGGTTATTACTTAACCCAAAATTTCCCTAATAAATTAAATTAATTACAAGAAAGTCATTCTTTCTTAGAAAGGTAAGGGACTTTAAGGTAAAGCTGTAATTTTTATCGGCTTCAGTCTCCGGAGCAGTGGGGGAGGATAATTTTTTAGTGGCTTAATTTGGAGGAGAAAAGTTGGCTTAATTTGAGATTGTTTTGGGCAAGGCCAAAATTTTCCTGGAAGATTTTTATTTGATCCGAAAGTTGTTATCCAGCCCCTTTTAGTTAAGGCCGCTGTTTTGATGTTTTGGCTTTTCCAGGATCACCAGTCTTGATTTCTTAACCTTGAATCTCCAGCTTATTGAATTACCTTTTTCCCCTCAGTGAAATTATGTTAAAATCAAAAAGCAGTCTTTATAATCTTTATAATCAGAAGGGAGATATGAAAAAATTACCTCAAGCAAAGATTTTGATTGTTGATGATGAAGAGAACATCAGAAAAACACTTCGTATGGTTTTGGAATACGAGAATTTTGAGGTTTACGAGGCTTCTTCTGGAGAAGAAGCCTTGGAGAAAAGTGATGAGATTGTAGGTTTGGATTTGATTCTTTTGGATATTCGACTGCCCGGCAAAGATGGCTTGGAAGTGCTGGCCGAATTACAAGAAAGGCCCTACCGGCCGGAAGTGATTATGATTTCAGGCCATGGCACGATTCAATCAGCGGTTGAGGCCACCAAACTGGGCGCCTACGATTTCTTAGAAAAGCCTCTCCACCGGGAAAGAATTCTACTGGCTATTCGCAATGCTCTGGACCATAAACGTTTAAAAAGAGAATATATTGATTTAAGTCAAAAAGCAGCCAAACGCTATGAGCTAGTTGGGCGACATCCCTTAATGAAGAAATTGTGGGACCAAATCAAGAGAATTGCTCCAACTAATTCAACTGTGCTTATTCAGGGAGAGAGCGGTACAGGGAAAGAATTGATTGCCCGGGCGATTCATCAACACAGCCATCGGGCTCAGAGGCCTTTTGTTCAAGTTAATTGTGCCGCTATTCCTGAGGAGTTAATTGAAAGTGAACTTTTTGGCCATGTTAAGGGAGCTTTCACTGGGGCCACGGAAAAAAAACTGGGCAAATTTGAACTGGCTGACGGCGGAACTATTTTTCTTGATGAGGTGGGAGATATGAGTCTGAAGACCCAAGCTAAAGTTCTACGGGTCTTGGAAGAAGGTGAAGTGCAGAAAGTCGGCTCAACCAAGATTCAGAAAGTAGATGTTCGAGTCATCGCGGCCACCAACAAAGATTTATCTCAAGAAATAAAAGCAGGGCGTTTCCGGGAGGACCTTTATTTTCGTTTGAATGTAGTGCCTTTACAAGCGCCGCCTCTTCGGGAACACAAAGAAGATATTCCTTTATTGATTGATTATTTTATTCGTCTCTACGCCGAGGAGAATAATTTTAAACCCAAGAAATTTTCTCCCGAAGCGCTTGAAGTCATGATGAGATATCCGTGGAAAGGCAATGTCCGGGAGTTAAAGAATGTGGTGGAACGATTGCTTATCATGACTGAAGGGGATATAATAGAAAAAAGAGATTTGCCCGAACACATTCGGCAAGATGAGGAAGTTTTTCTGCCGGAAATAAGTCAGGTTAAGTCACTTAAAGAATTTCGGGAAGTTGCTGAGAAGATGTTCATTTTGGCTAAGCTGGAAGAGAATGAGTGGAATATTAGTCGAACAGCTCGAGCTATTGGAACTCCACGGAGTAATCTTTACAAAAAGCTGGAACAATATCATATTAAGATAAAGGCTGGAGTAGGCGAGGCGGTTGCTCCACCGGAGCCCAAGGCTGACGGTGGGGAGGAAAGTCCGAACTCCACAGAGCAGGATGGTCGCTAACAGCGACTCCGAGCAATCGGAGGAAAGTGCCACAGAGAGTAGACCGCCCTGTGGGTGTGGTCAAGACCCACTCACGGAGCAAGGGTGAAAGGGTGAGGTAAGAGCTCACCGCTCTGGTGGTGACACCAGAGGCAGGGCAAACCCCATCCGGAGCAAGGCCAAATCGGCCCCCGAAGAGATAGCTCGTCTCAGGGGGCGGGTAGGCCGCTTGACCCCTTGAGTAATCAAGGGGCGAGATAAATAACCGCCCCTGCCCTCGGGCAGGAACAGAATTCGGCTTACGTCCTGCTCCAGCCTTTTCTTTTTCTTTCTTCTTCTTCTTCTTCTTCCTTCAATTAGGCCTAGGGGTTGGCCA
>Ga0190360_1000360_pt1 | contig 25827 bp, 29 predicted proteins | sample 48721834_MG_FD_161271 | JGI IMG/M metagenome (GOLD analysis project Ga0190360, IMG submission 161271) | Hydrothermal vent microbial mat bacterial communities from Southern Trench, Guaymas Basin, Mexico - 4872-18-3-4_MG | ecosystem: Environmental > Aquatic > Marine > Hydrothermal vents >...
TAAAACCATCTCTACAAACCTCTGCTTTCATATACTTTGACAAAGCACAAACCACAGAAATACCAACCCCATGAAGTCCCCCTGAAGAAGCATAAACCTTCCCACCAAATTTCGCTCCTGCATGCAAAGTGGTCATCACTGTTTCTAAGGCTGACTTTTTAGTTTGAGGATGCTTGTCAACTGGAATCCCTCTTCCATTATCCTCTACTCTTATCATATTATTGGGCAAAAGAACTACTTTTACATCACTGCAATATCCCATAATTGCCTCATCCACACTATTTCCCACGCATTCCTTTATCAAATGATGCAAACCTTCAGAGCCTGTTGAACCAATATACATACCAGGCCTTTTTCTTACAGGCTCTAAACCATCTAAAACATAAATATCTTTTGCTGTATATCCTGATTTAGTTTTTTTGCTCTTTTTTGGCATTTTTTTATTAAGTAATTATTTTCTCACTTCCCAATCCGGGATTTCATCTAAAGCTTTAATTATCCTGTTTTGAATTTCATCAATTTCATTTGAAGATAATGTTCTATCTTCTGCCTGATAAATTATATGAAAAGCTAGATTCTTTTTGCCTTCTGGAATTGCTTCTCCTTCATATATATCAAAGAGATCAATATCTCTTATCAGCTTACCTCCCGCTGCTTCAATTTTGTTTAATACTTGCTCTACTAAAACATCTCTCGGGACCAAAACAGCTATATCTCTTACAGCGCTTGGATAAGAAGAAAACGGTCTGAATTCCTGTTCCTCAGAAGCAAGCTTCTGCAGCTTTTCAAAATCAAAATCAAAAACAACAATCCTAGATTCTAGCTTAAGAGCGTTTATAATCCTTAAAGAAATCTCCCCTAAAAACCCAATTTCTTGATTATCTACCTTTATTTCTGCACATTTTTTAGGATGCCATATAAGAGAAGCAGAATCTTCAGGTGTAGGCTGGTATTCATCATACCAAATATTACTTATCCCCATACCATTCAATAGCACATCAACAATTCCTTTTGCTTTATAAAATGCTTCTTGAGAAACTGACTTTTTCTCCTTTATCTCCCCACCTGAAATCAAACCAGTCAAAGCTCTTTTTTCTTTAACCCCTAAATTTCTGAATACCTTCCCTAATTCAAAGATTTTAATATCTCTAAAATTCTTTTGATTTCTCTTAAATACCTCTATTAGTTTTGGTATCAAACTAGGTCTTAAATATTGATAATCTAAACTTATTGGATTTTCTGTTTCTATCAGTTGAGAATCTTTCCATCCAAACAACCTTGCCTCTTCTTTATTAATAAAAGAACCTGTGTACACCTCTGTAAATCCCGTCTCTTTTAATATCTTTCTTGCCATATCCTCCCAAAACACATTAAGATTTCTCTCAGGAGGAATCAAAGAGGCGGTTGGAAATATTGATGGAATCTTATAGTATCCATACACCCTCCCTATCTCCTCTATCAAGTCTTCTTGAATTGAAACATCCAACCTGAATGAAGGAACCTTTATTAACAACTGATTTCCTGAGCACTTAATAATCTTGAACCCTAAATTCTTTAATATCTTTTCTATTCTGTTATGCGAAATTTCCACGCCAAGTAATCTTGCTACATAATCTAAATCTAATTTGATTCTTTTTGTTAAAGGTTTCTTTGGATAAAAATCTACAAGTCCATGGCATATATTCCCTTTTGCAATTTTTGAAATTAAGAAAGCTGCTTTATTAATGGCTGTTTCAGTAAGATTTAAATCCAAACCATGTTCAAATCTCCAAGAAGCATCTGTCCTTAATTTAATCTTCTTGGAAGCTTTGCGAATAAGCTTTGGGTTGAAATTGGCAGACTCTAACACAATATTTTTTGTTGATTTCGATATCTCAGCCTTTTTTCCTCCTTTAATCCCAGCGATAGCTAATGGAGATTTAGAATCTGCAATCACTAAGATATCTCTGTCTAATTCATACTTCTCCCCATCTAATGAAGTAATTCTTTCTCCTTTCTTTGCCCTTCTCACCACTATCTTTCTATTTGAAATTTTATCTAAATCAAAAGCATGCAATGGCTGGCCTGTTTCAAGCATCACATAGTTTGCAATATCAACTATATTATTAATCGGCTTCAGGCCCAATACCCTTAATCTATCTTTTATCCACTTTGGAGAAGGACCAACTTTTACATCTATTATCACTTTTGCTGTATATCTATAACAATCCTTGCTGTTTTTTACCTCTACCTTTACAAACTCTTTCGTCTTTTTAGAAGTTTCTCTAAAACTCTCTTTTTTGTTTTCCAGCTTGAGGTTTAAAATTGCTGAAATTTCTCTTGCAACTCCAATATGCGAAAAGCAATCTGGTCCTCTATTCGGTAATACATCAATATCTAATACCCAATCATTTCCTTCTCTTTCTACCTCCTCCACCTCAAAACTATGCATTGTCAAAACCTCTGCCAACTTTCTAGGGTCAGGCAGTTTTTTCTTAAAAAATGATTGTAGCCAATTATATGAAAATAACATAGTGGTAATACATCATCAGGTATTCACTGAAATTCGTTCCTTTTCGCTTTCAGCGAAAACCTGTTTTCCTACATGAGAAGCAAGGAAGTGTTCCTCTGACTCCCCTCTGATATGTGAAAATTCACTTTTAAAATTGGGTTAAAAATCTCAAGTCTCCGTTATAAAACCATCTGATATTACTGATTTTATACTTAATCATTACCAATCTATCCAATCCAACGCCAAACGCAAAACCCTGCCAGTTTTTAGGATTCAATCCAGAATTCTTTAAAACATTGGGATGAACCATTCCAGCCCCCATCAGCTCTATCCTGCCAGTATCTCCGCAAGTAGCACACCCCTTTGCTGAACATATGGGACAAGAACAATCTATCTCAAAAGACGGTTCTGTAAAAGGGAAAAAGCTTGGTCTTAATCTAATCTTGACTTTTTTCTGAAAAAATTTATTTAAAAATTCCTCTATTACAGCCTTAAAGTTTGCCACAGAAACTATTTTATCAATCATCAACCCTTCAACCTGATAAAAATTAATCTCATGCCTAGCATCAGTCGCCTCATGTCTAAAAACCCTGCCCAACGCCACAATCCTCAAAGGTGGCTGATGTTTTTCCATATACCGAATTTGCACAGGAGAAGTATGTGTCCTCATCAACAATCTTTGTCTGCTCAATAAATTCTCTCTATTTTTTTGTTTTATAAACAAGGTATCTTGCATTTCACGAGCAGGATGCTCTTTTGGAAAATTCAAGGCATCAAAATTATACCATTCATTCTCAAGCTCAGGGCCATCAACAACTGAAAAACCCATAGATTGAAATATCTCTTGGATTCTAGTTTTAGCCTGGGTTAATGGATGCAAATGACCTAATGCAGGCTTCTTACCAGGAACTGTGATATCGAATATTTCTGATTTTTCTGCAGTTTCTGCTGTTTGTTCTAAGAGAATCTTGGATTTCTCTTCAACCTTATCCTGCAAGAAATCTCTTAACCGATTTGCTTGTTTACCTATCTTTTTCCTCTGGACTTTTGACATATCTTTCAAAGAACGCAAAATTGCTGAAAGTTCTCCTCTTTTGCCTAAATATTGCTTATAAACACTGTTTAATTCATTCAAGCTCTTACTCTTTTCTATATCTTTTTCAGCTCTTTTTTTAATGCTTTTTAAATCAAATTTTGCCATAAATCAGCTTAAAAAAAATAAACCCCTATCTATTTATTTTAACCTAATTTTAAGATAAAAGCAACCTAAAATTGTGAATAAAAAATAAAAAAAACTGGCTTTTCAAAAAAAAGTAAAACCAGTTTTTTGTAGTAAAAATTTAGGACTCTTGAGACTTCTCTTTTGCCTCTGTTAATGCCTCTAATACTTTATTTTTATATTCAATAATTTTACCATTTTAGCAAGAATTCATGGTAATCATCTCCCTTAAAAGGACATTTTGTCTCTTGGCAAGTGCCTTCAACCCCAGCTATTATTGGAATCAAGCCTAAAAAATGCCTTTTGATATCTGACAATGAAGAAGATAAAACTTAAAGTTTTCTATCCTAAAAACAGCTCTCTTATTAATATCGCTAAATTCTATTACTTTAAATTCTCCAGGATATGTAAAATATTTCTTCCGAACTATTGGAATCTCTCTGGCAATTTTTTCAAAAGAAAAAAATCTCTTTTAAAAAAGTCTGAAAATTAAAGAAAATTTTGAATGAAATCTTTCTATTTCATGAAATTTCTTATCATCATAACTAAAAATTCTTTGAATCAAAACCAAGGTAGGGGCTTCTAAATACATTGGATAAAAACTCATCTTCTTAATCTTTCTATATTTTATCGGATGACCAAGTTTTGCCATTTCCTCTTCCAATTTCTTTAACCCTTCCTTTCCCTCTTCTTTTAAAATAAATTCAGCATGAGTCCTCATACCCATTCCTCTCACCTCTCCCTTTATTTTCATTAATTCCTCCAGTTCCTCTTTTGAAATTATTGAAGGCATAATTCTAAAATCTCCTTTGTTTTACCAGGTCAACAAAAACTCACAATATCCATCTCCTTTAAAAGGAGATTTTGTCTCTTTTGAATCTACATCTTTACCAACAATCATTTTAATAATACCTGCAAAATAACCTTTAAGCACTTTCAAAATTAAAGGGTGGGGAGCGAAGTTTTCAATTCTTAAAACTACATATTTTTTCTCTTTATCGTGCTCTACTATCTTTAAATCTCCTACTTTATAATGTTCTCTCCACATCCTTGGAGCTTCCTTTGCCGCTTTTTCAAAGGAAACAAAATATCTCATAAATAGTCGGATAATTAAAGAAGAAATCTTTGCCTCAGCCTCTCCCATTTCTTTGAGATCTTTATCATTATAATTAAAAAGTCTCTTGATAGTAACTATTAAAACTACTGCCCATGTCAATGGATAAAGTGTGGTCAGATTTCTCTTTATCTCACTATATTTCAATGGATAACCTAAATTAGCTAATGTATCCTCTAACCTTTTCAAACCTTTTTCTCCTTCTTTTCTTAAGATAAATTCTAAATCACTCAAGATACAAGCACCTGTTACATTTCCTTTTACTTTAGAAAACTCCTCCAGTTCCTCTTTTGAAATTATTGAAGGCATAATTTTGATAAAATTTAATTTTTACTCTTGCCATATCACAAAAAGATAAAAAGTCAAAGAAACAAACATTATCCCGATTCTGCTCAACAACATAAACCATTCACTTACAATACCTAAAGCATCGATGACACCTGCTACTGCATATATTAAGAATCCTAAACTAAACCCAAATAATTGAAACTCCATCGAATTCTTTGTTTTTCTCCATCTCACCAAACGTCTAAAAAACTCTATTATGACAAAAAGAAAAGCCGGAGCAAACAAAGTATATGTAAGAATCTTTCTACTTACTTCGTTTGGCACAATATTGTTTCCCCAATATGTCGGTTCTGGCCTCGAAAATCCATATTTAAAAAGAGTAAAAACTGCTATCAATATCATAAAATCAAAAAACAGATTAAATAAAATCCGCAGCACTTTTTTGTCTCGAAAAAAACTCCAGCCAATATAATAAAAAGCGGGTACTAAGTGTAGATAAGTTAATGGCCCAACAAACCATTTATATACAAATATCTCTACTTCTGGAAGATTCAACCAAGTAAATAAATTTCTTGTCCCAACAAATACCCATACCAATCCTAAAAGTAAAGAAAAATAATCAAGTCCCTGACTGTATTCCACTTTTTTTCTTTTCCTCACATCCTGCATGAGTTTAAATACTATCAAGCCCGTAAGGCCTGAAACCCAGCAGACAAACGCATTATATAATATCCCTGTATACATATATCTCAAAGATTACATTTTTTATTCTATCATAATTCACACTTTAAAGTGAAATACCAATATAGAAACTAAATCTTATACCAAGCACAGATTAAAGCATCTGGGCCAATCGGAGCTCCAATAATATTGTCAATAATATTGATAAATACCACCTTTGCAGTTTTGAATCTTTTTTCAATCATTTTCTTCAACTTCTTGGCACTTCTTAAATCGTCTCCATGGGTAATTGCTACTCTTATTTTTTTTAACTCTTTTACTTCTTTTTCAAACTGTTTAAAAAGAGCCAAAAGAATATCTCTTGCACCTGTCATTAATCCCACTGGAAATACACGCCCGTGCCTTAAAGTAAGTAGCGGACGAATTCCCTTCTCTGCCATTTTTCTCAATAAACCAGCAGCAAAATGAGAAATCCGTCCGCTTGCCTCTATCCATTTTGGATCTTTTACCATTAAATAAAGATGTACTTGGGGAATAACCTTTTTTAATTCTTTTATAATCTCTTTTATATCTTTCCCTTGCTTTATCAAATCAATCCCCCTAAGAACAACTAATGCTTCTCAACAAGTACCATTTAAAGAGTCTATAACAAACACTCTTTTCTTTTTAGATTTGTCTAAAAAATCTCTTGCTAGAAGAGCAGAGTTATAACTGCCAGACAACTTAGAACTGATAGTAATACAAAGCACTTGCGCAAACTTCTCAAGTTGTTTCTTATAATGCTCCAAGAAGTCGTTTGGAGAAGGCTGTGAGGTTTTGCCAAAACTCTTTATGCCTTTTCTTTCTAATTCTCTCATTTTTTGAAATGTACTCTCTCCTGGAAGATTCTCTATCTCTGGCCAATCGAGTTTAACAGGGACAATACCTATTTTATACTTCTTTATTATTTTTTGAGGTAAATCAGCTGCCTCCTCTGTAACAATGCCAATTTTTCGCATAGTATTTTATTATTATAATTTTTTCAAAAAAAATAAATATTTAATCTCTACTATATTAAATACAAAAACTGCCCAAGAAGACAGTTTTTTCACAAAACTTAATCAATCTTTTGTACTATATGTCTTTTATCTTTCCCATTTGAATAAAATCTCATGGTATTCATCTCCCCTTGAAATATATTTTGTTTCTTTATAGCTTACTTTTCCCTTAACAACAAATCAAGACCCTTAGAAAAAGCCACACATCACATTACATACCATAGGACTTAACACATAATCATAAATCCTTGCTATTGCATATTTTTTTCTTTTGTTTATTTTTACGAACTCAACCCTACCCACACTAAATAGCTTTCTCCAAATTACCTGAACAGCTTTTGTAGCAATCTCAAAAGAGATAAAATGCTGAGCTAAAATCTAGAGGGTCTTAAACGTAAATCTTCAGCTTATCTGGCCCTTTTTCACCCTCTTTCTAATTAATGCCATTCCCAGTTTAAATAGAGACTTTGTAATCTCATTACATATTTAAATTCCTTAATCTTGAAAGTTTTTTCTCCCATCTTCCTCCTCATAAAACCTTTTATAAAACTTCAAAAAGTTCATTTTCCTCGCCTTGTTATTCTTTCTCAACATTCTTTACAAAAAATACTCTAAAGAAAAACATTCTCCAGCCACAGCCAATAGACTACAGAATACATCGGTTTTTGTTTGATTTTATTTCTGCCACATTTGACACATTCTACTTTCTCTATCGCACCTTACCTCCTTTTACGAATTTCAATAGAGAACAATATAGTCCTTTATTACATCGTGGACATACAACCTGAAAATCATTAGCTTCCCAATCAACTCCACAAAATATACAGACAGCTTTTTGTTCGTTAACATATCCTAATATCGCTTGACACACAGGACATCTAGCTTTTTTAATAATTGTTCCACAATCAACTTCCTTGCAAGCCAACCAAGCCATTCCGTCTGGAATATCAATTATTTTTTCTACTAATCTCATTTCTACAACACCTCATATTTTTTTGTTAAATTTGCTACTATTAAGTAGCTCTGCGTTAACCCCAACAGGTTAGAGTCTCACATATAGTTGGTAACCAACGCAGAATTACTTAATTAATTCCCTCAATGTTGAATTAATAAGTCAAACAACCGACCGTCTTTACAGACTCAGTTATTTGAGAGTTATGTCTTATTAGTCCAACATTCAAAGAACCAACTCCCTCAACGCTGGGCTATAGAGAAGAAAAAAGGGGGAAACCTAATGGTTTTACACCTACTCTACATAGCAACCCTTCTTCCCAGAATCCGGGATTGAAGGAATTAACTTTCGTAGACTGAGTATTGCCCCGTGGCTCTAACATATCCCTCCCACAAAAAGACAACTCCTTTGAAAGATAGGAGGGCATTTCAAAAAATTACTTTGTTCCCTCTTTCTTCTCCATTAATCTCATTACAAAATTTATAAAATTCTTCTTTTGTCATTTATTGTTTAAATATATTTCATTATATAAAATCCGAGCCTTTTAGTAAAAATAGCTCGGTAAAAAAAAGAAGAAGATGCTTGTAAAAAAGCTTGATGAGAAAGCAATATTAAAAGGAATCTTCAAGCATCTTCTTTTAAAAAGTTTAGGTTGCTTTCTCAATATTATAGACATCTACACAAACTCCGGTATATCCGCATACTTCACAACGACCATATGACTTACTTCTCCAGTCCCAGTTTCTTCTGAAATCTTCTATCCCTCTTTGTTGAATATAACATTCTTCACACACAAACATCTCTTTCACCTTTTTTCTTATACAATATTTTTTATTATTTGTCAAGAACAATCCAAGCCTCCTAACAGAAAGTTAAAGCTTGAATTAATAGCGGGGACGACGAGACTCGAACTCGCAACCGCTGGATCGACAATCCAGAGCTCTAACCAATTGAGCTACGTCCCCGTGGCTTTCTAAATTCGGTAGCGGTGGAGGGACTCGAACCCACGACCCATGGCTTATGATGCCACTGCTCTGCCACTGAGCTACACCGCCTTAAATGTTGCGGTGCCTGGAATTGCACCAGGGCCTCCAGCTTATGGGACTGGCGAGGTACTACTCCTCCACACCGCGTCAATCCACAATTTTATCGTATTTTGAGTTTAGAGTCAACTTCTACAAAGCCTGCAACTCTATTAAAGCATCCTCATACACTCTTAAAGCTCTCTTAGCTTCTTCAAGTTCAAGACGATAAGTGGGGTCATGAATAATATTTGAACGAAGATTGTGCGCTTCTTTCAGTTCCTTTAAATTTGACAGCACATCAGTAGTTATCTTTTCTAATTTTTCTTCTAATGTTGTGCCAACAAAACCCATTTCTTTTAGAATGTTATTTAATAAATCATCTGCTTCGATTATAGCCAACTTTGCTTCAGATTCTGTCCCTATTGTTAATCTTTCTTTTATCTTTGCCCATTTCTTCGCTACTCCCATTAAACCATAATGCTTATAAGTTAAATACTCCTTCAAGTCCCAGATTATCAATCTTTTAAGCCAGCTTGTTGTAAACAAAACGAAAATAATAAAACAAATAGCGAAAAGGCTTATTGATAAAAAAATAATTTTTATTACCACAAGCCATTCCGGCAAAACAGGATTGAATAAAAACTGTATTATATTGTCTATCTCTTTTGGTATCACCATATTAGAGATTCATCCTTTTTCAAATATCTCGGCTACTTTTAAAATTTTTTCCTCCTGAAATGGCTTTCCTATAATCTGTAAACCTACTGGCAAACCTTCCACTTCTCCACAGGGGATAGAAATTGCAGGCAACTCAGCGAGATTAACTGATACAGTAAAAATATCGGAAAGATACATTTGTAATGGATCTTTTGCTCTCTCTCCTAATTTAAAAGCTATAGTAGGAGCAGTAGGAGATAAGATAACATCTACCTTTTTAAAAGCCTCTATAAAGTCTCTTTTAATTAATGTCCTTACTTTTTGGGCTCTTACATAATATGCTTCATAATATCCAGCGGACAGAGCATAAGTACCCAGCATTATTCTCCTTCTTACTTCCTCACCAAAACCTTTTCCTCTGGTCTGCAAGTAAACATCCATTAAATCTTTGGCCTCAGCATCAGATAATCCATATTTTATTCCATCATAACGCGCCAAATTGGCACTAGCTTCAGAAGGAGCAATTATATAATAACAAGGTAGAGCATATTCTGTATGGGGAAGGCTAATTTCTTGAATCTTTGCTCCCTTTTCTTCATATTTCTTTATTGCCTTCTTTATTAATTCTACTACTTTTGGATCAGTTCCTTCAATAAAATATTCTTTGGGAACACCAATTACTAAATCAGAAATTCGAAGTTCAAAATCCAAGAACTGAAATCCAACCGAAGTAGAGTCTAAAGGATCTCTTCCCTTGATAACATCGAATACAATCTTGGAGTCCTCCACACTCTTTGTCATAGGTCCTATCTGATCTAAAGAAGAAGCAAAAGCAATCAACCCGTATCGGGATACAGCACCATAAGTGGGTTTTAATCCGACAATACCACAAAAAGAAGCTGGCTGTCTAATTGAACCTCCAGTATCAGTACCTAAAGCAAAACAGCAAAGATCTGCAGCTACAGCAGCTGCTGACCCTCCAGAAGAACCTCCAGGCACCCTGCTTAAATCTCTGGGATTTTTTGTAGGACCAAAAGCAGAATTTTCTGTAGAAGACCCCATAGCAAACTCATCTAAGTTTGTCTTACCTAAAATCACCACCCCTTGTTCTTTTAATCTCTTTATACAGGTAGCATCATAAGGAGCAATATAATTTTCAAGAATCCTTGAAGCCGCAGTACACTTTATGTCTTTCACCAAGATAATATCCTTCACAGCCATAGGAACACCAGCAAGTAAAGGTATTTCTCTGCCTGTAAAAATCATTTCATCTACTTTTTTTGCTTGAGAAATGGCTGTTTCTTCGCAGAGAGATAAAAAAGAATGGATTTTTCCATCTTCTTTTTTTATTTTGTCTAAATACGCCTTTGTCAGCTCTATTGCTGAAAACTCTTTATTTAATAATCCTTCGTGAATTTCTTTAATTGTAAGTCTTGTCAGTTCCATTGTTGTATGAAAAAAATCTCTAATGTTTAGAGAATTTGTTTTGTTTTCAAATAACCTTCTTTAATATCAGGGGCTAATTCTAATAATTTTTCTTTCTTAACCTTTGTTTTCTCTTTAGCTTCGTCTTCTCTCATTACATTTCTAAGATTTGCTGAAGAAAGAAAAAAATCAACATTTGAAATATCAACTTCCTTTAATTTTTCAATGTAATCCAAAATAGAAGATAGGTCTTTTTGCATTTTTTCTATCTCCTTTTCAGTTAAACCCAGTCTTGCAAGCTGGGCTACATGATGAACCTCTTCCTTCTTAATCATAATTTATACCAACAGCATTAAATAGATTGGATGTTAGCCTGGATTTTAGTGTGGAGGTTCAAGTTCTTCTGTTTCTACCAATACTTCATGCAATTCATCTAAATTCTCCAATACCATTCCAGCCCCTCTTACCACAGCTGTCATAGGATCTTCAATAATTTTTGTAGGAATTTTTGTTTCTTTTTGAATTAAAACATCCAATCCTTTTAAAAGAGAACCGCCGCCTGCCAAATAAATTCCTTTTGTCATTACATCTGCCAAAAGTTCTGGAGGAGTTTCTTCAATAGCTGTTTTTATCTCATCAACAATCATTCTTACTGACTTTTCTATTGCTCTTCTCACATCTCTATCAGTTATTAAAACCTGCTCAGGAAGACCTGTTACCAAGTTTCTCCCTCTCATTGAAAATTCCTTTTTCTCTTTTAAAGGAAAGGCAGACCCAATACTAATTTTTATAGCCTCTGCTGTTCTTTCTCCAATTAATAATTTATATTCTTCTTGAGCAAAATGTATTATATCCTCATTTAATTTATCTCCAGCTACTCTTAAACTCTTTGCCAATACTATTCCTCCCAATGAGATTACTGCTACCTCAGTTGTGCCTCCTCCAATATCTACTATAAAATTGCCTCCTGCTTCCTGTACAGGCAATCTTGCTCCAATAGCAGAAGCCATTGGCTCGTCAATCAAAAACACCTCTCTTGCACCGGCTGATTTTGCAGCATCAATTACTGCCCGTCTCTCAACCTCTGTCACCCCAGACGGAATTCCTATAATCACCCTGGGTCTTATCCATTTTTTCTTTCTGGTTTTATCAATAAAATATCTCAACATTTGCTCTGTTACTTCAAAATCAGAAACCACACCTGACCTTAAAGGTCTTGTGGCTACAATATGGGAAGGAGTTCTTCCCACCATTTTTTTTGCTTCAGAACCGATTGCTAAAATCTGACCTGTCTTTTTATTCATTGCTACCATTGAAGGTTCTTGTAATACAATTCCTGCCCCTCTCACATACACTACAGAGTTTGCAGTCCCCAAATCAATTGCAATGTCCTCTGACAAAAATTTAAATACTTTTTCTAACATTTTTGAATTAATCTTCTGAAATATCTATTAAATTGAGTAAGCTTAATAAGCTTTACTTTTTTTTCTATTCTTCTTTTTACCTCAATAGAATTCTTTTTCAAGGTCTTTTCAGAAACAACAATCCTTAAAGGAATTCCTATCAAATCGCAATCTGCAAATTTTTCACCAATTGATTTGTCTTTTCTGTCGTCGTACAGCACCTTAATCTTCATCTCTGACAATTTTTTATATAACTCTCTTGACTTTCTATATACTTTTTGATTCTTTTCTAAAGCAAGCAAATGAACCTGAAAAGGAGCTACTTCTCTGGGCCACATAATTCCATATTCGTCATGATTCGCTTCTACTATTACTGCCATTAATCTTGGCAGGCCTATTCCGTAACAACCCATTACGACAAATTTATCTTTACCATCTTTATCTTTATATCTCACATTCATTGATTTGCTATATTTCGTTCCCAAACAGAAAATATGTCCCACTTCTACTGAGTTTTTAAGCTCCAATACACTCTTGCACTGCGGGCATTTTTTTATTTTACCTGTCACTTCAATGTTTGCACCAAAACCACACTTTTTGCAAAGTAAAATTTTATCTTCTCCTGCCTCTGAGATCACCATAAATTCATTGGAGATTTTTCCTCCAATCGATCCAGAACTTGCTTTTACACAAACCGGTTTTAAACCGCACCTTTTAAAAATTTTAAAATAAGCTTTTTTTACTTTTTCATAAAAAACAAGTAAATCTTCTTTTGTAGTATGGAAACTATACAAATCTTTCATTAAAAACTCTCTGGTTCTCAAAAGTCCTCCTGTAGCCCTCATCTCATTACGGAATTTATTTTGAATCTGAAACAAAGAAAAAGGAAGGTCTTGATAAGAATTTATCCTTTTTCTTACAATGTCTACTATTTCCTCTTCGTGAGTAGAACCTAAAGCCAGTTCTTTATTATGCCTATCTTTCAGTTTAAAAAGAGGAGGATCCATGGTGTTCCACCGTTTTGTTTCCTCCCAAAGTCTTTTATCTTGAAAAGCAGGCAAATATACCTCTTGAGCCCCCAAATTCAGCATTTCTTCTCTGATAATCTTTTCAATCTTTTTTAAAACCAAAAATCCTAAAGGCAGAAATCGATAAACACCACTAATTGATTGCTCAATAAAATCTCCTTTGATTAAATATTTGTGACTAATGGCCACGGCTTGTTTTGGCGTTTCTTTTTTAGTCTTGGCAAAAAGCTGGGATTGCTTCATATTTCTTAAAAACGAAATTAAAAAAGGTTATTAAAATCTTTTTAAAAAAGCCGCGATACATCTCTTATAGTAACCCAAATCATCAAAAGAAGTAAGATACCGAAAGAAAAAGCTGTAATTCTTAATTCTACCTTCTCTGGGATCGGTTTTTTTCTTACTGCTTCAATCGCTAAAAACAACACCTTGCCGCCATCTACTGCAGGAATAGGCAAAATATTGAATATAGCTAAATGAAGAGAAATTAAAGCGAGGAAGTTTAAAAAATAAACCAATCCCAATTTCTGACTTTGATTTAACATATTAAAAACCCCTACAGGACCTACCAGTTGAAGTCCAGTAGGAGCCCCTTTTAAAATATTCAATACAGCAGAAATATAACCTTTTGCAATGAATAAAGTAATCTCTCCTGTAGCTGAAATTCCTTTAAAAATAGCTGAATACAATGGATATTTCTGCACAGCAGTCTTTAATAAAGCTATTCCCATAGGCCCCTCATTTTTGGGAGGAAATTCTCTTGGTATTAAAGAAATATCTAATGTATTTTCTCCTCTTTCTATAGTCAAGGTAATCTTCTGACCCAAATGAGCTTTTGTAAAATCCTGAATCTCTTTTATTGTTTTTGGAAATATCTCTTCATTTCCTATCGAAAGTTTCTTTATTATGTCCCCCACCTCTAAACCTGCTCTCTCTGCTGGAGAATCAAGAGCTACCTGAGCTATTCTTATTTCTGAATTTTGAATAATAGAATCTTCTTCTTCAACCACTACAGGAGCTCCGAGTGTAAAAACTATACTTAAAAGAACAGCTGCTATAATCCAAAAAGAAAAAACTCCTCCTAAAGCAATTAAAAGTCTTTTTCCAACAGACTGTTGAGAAAAACTTCTTTTATCTTCTTTTCTTTCTATTTCTCCTTGCATTTTCACAAATGCTCCAAAAGGAAGTAGATTTAAAGAATACACTGTCTCTCCTATCTTCTTTCCAATCAATCTCGGTGGATATCCTATACCAAATTCCTCTACCTTTACACCAAATTTTTTAGCCAATAAAAAATGACCGAGTTCGTGAAGAACTATTAAGGTTATGAGACTAAAAAAAGCAATTACGAAGGCCATTTTAATAATAAATATAATATTCTCTGGCTAATTTTTAGCTTTCTATTTCTTTTTTCTTTTTTTCTCCCATTTCTTCAATCTTTTCATTATATTCATCAATCAAATCTTGAAGTTCATCTTTCCCTTTAAACTTATCATCTTCCCTTATCTTGCCATCTCTAAAGCTCTCTTGAATCTCACTCCAAGCCTCATCCCTCCATCTTCTGATTGTTTTTTTGGCTTGTTCTTGTTTTTCTACTACTAACCGCACCAAATCTTTTCTAAATTCTTCGCTTAAAGGAGGAAGCTTTATTCTAATCAAATGTTTTTCAACCACAGGCGCGGCACCAATATTACTTCTTTCAAGGGCCTTTACAATCTCTTCAATATATGATTTATCCCAAGGCTGAATCAAAATCTCTCTGGGATGAGGAATAGAAATAGCAGCTAGCTGCTTTAAAGAAAATTGTTGTCCATAATAATCAACCTTGATATCCTCCACCAAAGAAGGAGAAGCTCTTTCAGTTCTTATTTTTTGCAATTCTCTATTAAAGAAATTAACAACCTTATCTAGTTCTGGTTTTATTTTTTCAATAATTTCTTTGTATTCCATACATTATAAGAATCTAGGGTTAAAGCTGATATTTAAAAATAGCAGCTATTAACTCAGAGATTCAAATCATTTAAAGCTTCATCATTAATATCTCAAGAGCTAATTTTGGATTAACATTTGTTGTAGAAATTAAAAAAATTGTTTCTTGTATTTCGTTTAAAATATTCTTTATCCTTGTTAAATTCATTTTATCTCTACAACATACTAATTTATCCCTAAAATGAATCAACCATATCTTTAATGTTTCTTTTAGATTTTTATCCTCACTCAGCTCCTTTGCATATTTAAAACGCAAAGAAAGAGGAGAATGAAGAATCTCAATTAATTCTTTTATCTTTTTTTTCGTGCTTTTGATCCTGTCAGGGTTCCTCAGCATTTCTATGGCTAACCCCGGCCTCCCTAAAGAAAAATTTAATATTTCTTCTGTTTCTTCTTTGGAAATTTTTTTATTTAAATATTTTCTTATTTCTTCTCTTCTTACCGGATAAAATTTTATATTCTCACACCTTGAAAGAATAGTAGGTAAAAGAAGATTAGGATGGTTGCTTATTAACAATAAAATGCTTTGACTTTTTGGCTCTTCTAAGGTTTTCAAGAAACAATTCTGCGCTTCCCGAGTCATTGAATGAGCTTCATCAATTACTACCCCTAATAATGGAGCCTTCATCGGCCTTAATGACAACCTCCAGCTAAGATCCCTAATCTGATTTATTTGTATTTGTTTTTCTTGAGGCTCAATTAAGATAAAATCAGGATGACTGGAAATATCTTTTTCTCCAAAAAGCGATGAAATTAAATTAAAAGCTATGGTTTTTTTTCCTATTTTTTCTGGTCCAGAAAACAATATCGCATGAGAAACCTCATTCAAAGATACTATCTTTTTTAAAATCTCCCGCTGTTTTTTATGTCCAATAATCTCCACTATTGAAATGTCAGAATATTAAACCACCCTCCTTCTTTGTATATTTTTATACTTTAGTTAGAAGGTAATTAAATATTCTGACTAAATTCTTTTTTTACTCATTATCGTTCTTTTGTAGAGATCTAAATTCTCTAACATCTTCCCTGTTCCTTTTGCAACACATAAAATTGAATCTTCAGCTAAAATAGCAGGAACTCCTGTAGATTTGGCAATCAACTCAGGAAGATTTCTCAAGAGAGAACCTCCTCCTGTCAAAACCATACCTTTGTTCATTATATCGGCTGAAAGCTCAGGAGGTGTATCTCTTAAAACCAATTTGATTGCCTTAATAATCTCTGCCAAAACATCTGAAATTGCTTCACATACATCATTTGAAGAAATTTTTATATTTTTAGGCAATCCTAAAGCCATATCTCTTCCTCTTATCTCCATTTTCTTATCTTCTTTATCGGGAAGAGCTGTTCCTATTCTCTTCTTTATCTCTTCAGCCGTTTGCTCTCCAATAGCTAAATTATATTTCTTTCTTATATAGTCTGAGATAGCTAAATCCATCTTGTCTCCAGCTATTCTTATGGAGTGGAAATTAACAATTCCCCCCAAAGAGATTACAGCACATTCAGTAGTTCCTCCTCCAATATCAACTACCATATTGCCGGAACAACTATTAATAGGAACACCTGCCCCAATAGCTGCCAATGTAGGCTCTTTTGCCAAATAAACAGCTCTTGCGCCTGCATTCATACCTGCTTCAATCACTGCTCTTCTCTCAGTAGAACTTATACCTGCTGGCACACCTACCATTAATTCTGGCTTAAAGAAACGGAAACGTCCCATAGTTTTTTCAATAAAATATTTAAGCATTGCTTGAGTAACTCTAAAATCAGCAATGACTCCTTCTCGTAAAGGTCTATAGATTCTTATGGTGTCCGGGGTCCTGCCCATCATTTCTTTAGCTTCCTGACCCACTGCCAAAATCTCATTATGGGCAATATCCACAGCCACCACAGAGGGTTCCTGCAAAACCACTCCCTTTTTGGGAACAAAAACAACTGAATTGCATGTGCCTAAATCAATACCAAGCCTCATATTATAACTTAGAAATTAAACGCTTTCTTTGTCTAACTATAAAGATTTTAGCTTATCTTTCTAAATTTTGCAAATTCAACCAATCTTGAAGTGAACCTCCTTCCGAAATATAATTAAGAATGAAAAGAAAATTCCGAAAAATCCTATTTTTTTCGCTTTTTTTTACATTTGTCTTTGTAGCTCCAATTTTAGTTTTTTACTTCCAAGGATATAGAGTTGATTTTAAAAATAAAAGAATAACCCAGACTGGAGGTCTTTTTTTAAAAGCACAACCTAAGCATGCTGAGGTGTATATAAATGATAAATTAATCAAAAAGACTGATTTTTTCTTTGGATCAGTTTTAATTGAAAACCTTCTCCCTAAGAAATATAATGTCAAGTTAAAAAAACAAGGATATTTTAATTGGGAAAAAAATCTACAAATTAAAGAAAAGGAAGTTACAGAAGCAAGAGATATTGTTCTCTTCCCAAAAAATCCAAATTTCTCTCTTTTAGCAAAAGGAGTTAAGGCATTATGGTTCTCGCCTACTGGAGAAAAAATAATCTTAAAAGAAGAAAATGAAAATCACTGGGAGCTTAAGCTCTATGATGTAAACAAAAATCTCAAAAGCCATATTTTGAAAGAAATTGATATTGCAAAAGAGGGGGCTGATCTTTTTGATTTGGAGTTCGCAAACGGAGAAAAAGAAATATATCTAAAAGTTGTAATAGCAGAACAGTTAAAAGAATTTATCTTAGATATTAACAATATTCCTCCCTTATTAAAAGAAATAGAAAAAACCTCCACAGAATCAGAACTAAAAACTTCAACCCTCAAAGAGTCAAAACCCAAAAATATTATAGCCTCAGCAGAAAACGAAGGAAATGTTTATTATCTCGAGAATACAGGAAATCTTTATAAAACAGATTCCTCCTTTTCATTTGAAGAAAAATTAACAGAATCTACTTTCCCGTTAAAACAGGAAACGGAATATAAATTATATATATTTTCAGATTTCATTTTTTTAAAAGAAAATCAAACACTCTTTCTCTTTAATAAAAAAACAAAAACATTTGAAAAGTTTTTTGAAGGAATAAAAGATATAAAACTTTCTCCTGACTTCAAGAAATTGGCTTATTTTTCAGAGTATGAAATCAAAATTCTGTTCTTAGAAAAAAGAGCAACCCAGCCAAAAAGAGAAAAGGGGGAAAGCATCTTTTTAATTCGTCTCTCAGATAAAATAAAAAATGTGTTCTGGATAACGCCTGATTATCTTATCTTTGACACAGAAAATAGAATAAAAATAACCGAAATTGACAATAGAGATAGGCTAAATATTATTGATCTAACTGAATTTTCTTCTCTTTGCTCAGACTGCAAACAAGAAATGCAAAAAGAAATATTTTTCAACTCTAATAATAAAAAATTATATGTGTTGGCTGGAGAAAATTTATGGGCTTCGAAAAAGCTTCTCCCATGATATGTGAAAATAAAAAACTTCAAAAAATAAAAACCTGAGACAACATCAGGTTTTCTTGTTTAAATCCAAATCAAGAAAAATTACTTTGTTTTGTTTTCTGTCTGAATCTTCTTTTTAAACTCTTCCCAGTTTATATTTCCTTCTCCTGCCATTCTGCATATCTCTGCATATTGACAATAACGACATTGCCAATTTTCAGGCCAATCAGGAAGACGCGCGGGAACAATACCAGACTCTATTTTCTTCTTCAACTCATTTAACTCATTTAAAAGCCTCTTCGCTCTCTTTGGATCATAATCAAATATAAACTCTTTTAATTCTTGAGTATCTTTGTTTACATAAAGCAGAATTCCTTTAGGTATCTTGAAGAAATGAAGATAAAGCTGAACCTGATCAATATTTTCTTCTTTTGGCGCATTCATATTTTTAAATACCATACTGTTCATACTCTTAATATCTACTACATATAATTGTTTACCATCGCTAATAATAACATCTGCTCTACCTGCAATTATCTCTTTTGGTGGAATATCTATCTCGGAAGCAACCACATGAATTTTTCTCAAGCTCAGCAATGGCTTCATAATCAATTGATGGATATAATCACCATGTTCAAATAGCCTTAAAATCCTCGCTTCCATCTCCTCTTTCGGAGCATTTTTAAATTTAAAAAACACTGATCTTGGGCACTTGCCAGCATCTGTAATATAGAAACGGGTCCTCTCCCTATCTTTCCGTTTGTCTAAATAGAATTGGTTAATAAGTTCCTTAAGCATTATAATTTTAATCTTCAGCTGATTGTCGAGGGATTTACTATTAAGTGAGCGAACAACCCTGAAAATAGCTTACCGAGCGTTCAATTCTATCCGAGGCAATCAGGTGAAGATATTCGCTTTTCTATCCTTTTATTGTACTCTTATTCTAATAAATTAAAAGATATTGTCGAGAGAACATATTTAATTAATTAATAATTCTATGTCTCTTTTCTAAAAATAAAAGAGCTTCAAAAAAGCTCTCTCATTTATATACAAACACATAAATAAACTATTACCTCTTTCCCCATTGAGGCGCTCTTCTTGCACGTTTAAGTCCAAACTTCTTCCTTTCCCTCATTCTCGCATCTCTCCGTAAAAACCCAGCCTTTTTTAGTCTTTTTCTAAAATCAGGGTTAAATAATACCAAAGCCCGTGCTGTACCATGTCGGATTGCTTCTGCCTGAGCTGATAATCCTCCACCTCTGACAAGAACAGAAACTCTAAATTTACCAACACATTTCATTTTTTCCAAAGAAGCTAATGCAGTTTTCTGATGTTCAAATAAAGGAAAATACTTCTCTAATGGTTTTTGATTTACCAAAAATTCTTTTTCTCCTTTTGTCCAAATTCTCACTCTCGCTACAGCTGTCTTTCTTTTCCCTATTGCTTCATAATACCTGCTTGGCTTCACAAGTTTCTCTTTTTTTGCTTCTTTCTTCTCAAGCTCTTTCTTTTCTATTTTTTTCTTTTTTTCTTTCTTTATTTTTTTCTCTTTTTTCTCTTTCTTTTTTTCTTTCTTTACCTTAACTTCAGACTTTTTCTTAATCTTTTTAGACTTAGTGGTAGTTTTCTTAGTTTTTTTTGTTTTTGTCTCTTTTTTAGTCTTTGTTCTTGGCATATTTGTTTATTTTTTTCCTGCGTTCTTTTTTTATTTTTTATTTTTTTCGAATCTTAATCTCTTAATCTGTTTAGCTCTTAATTTATTTTTTGGCAACATCCCATAAACTGCTTTTCTTAGTACCTCTTCTGGTTTAGATTTAAATAAATCTTTTAAAGAAATTTCTTTTAATCCCCCTAAGTATCCGGAATGTCTATAATACTTTTTCTGCTCTAACTTTTTTCCTGTAATCTTTAACTTATCCACATTCTTAACAATAACAAAATCTCCCATATCTTTATACGGCACGAAATCCTTTTTGTGTTTTCCTCTTAACAAAATTGCAATTTTCGTAGCTACCCTTCCTAAAACCTTATCTGTAGCATCAATTGTGTGGGTTTTACGTTCCATTTCTTTTATTGGTTAATTTTATAAATTATTTCACCAATTCTACTATTACCATTTTAGCTCCATCACTTTTTCTTGGAGCCATTTTAATAATTCTTGTATATCCTCCCTTTCTGTCTTTATATCTTGGCGCAATCTCCTCCATAATCTTCTTTACTATCTCTGAAGAGAAGTATCTTAACAATAATCTTCTTGCACTTAAAGTGCCTGTTTTTGCCTTTGTTATCTGCTTTTCAGCAAAAACTGAAAGCTCTTTGGCTTTCGCCTCTGTAGTCTTTATCCTTTCTCTTAAAAAAAGCTCTCTAGCTAACGATCTTAAAAGCGCCCTTCTCTGATCCCTTTTTCTACTTAGTTTTCTTCCTTTTTTTCTCTTTCTCATCTTCTTTTTTGGTCTTAGTTTTCTCTTCTTTTTTTTCTAAAACCTTTTCTGCTTCATCTTGAAAGGTTTTAGAAAATAAATCAAAATGGTCAACTAAAATTTTTGATGCTTTTGAAAATGCTTGCTTTGGAGATATAGTTCCGTCTGTCTCAATTTCCAAAAATAATCTGTCAAAATCAGTCCTCTTTCCAACCCTCATATTTTCCACCTTAAATGCTACCCGCCTTATAGGAGTAAAAATAGCATCTAAGAGAATTACTCCAACTTCTAATTTCTCTTTTTTTCTTAATTCTCTTGGAACATATCCAATTCCCTTTTCTACTAAAATCTCCATTTCTAATTCTGCTTTTTTATCAGTAAGAGTGGCAATGTGAGCATCTTTATTTACCAGCTCCAATTGAGTAGGAAGTTCAAGGTCTGACCCTTTCGCTTCCTTTTCTCCTTTTACCTTTAAAAAGGCTTTCTGAGGTTCATCTGTAAAGATTTTGAATCTCAACTGTTTAAGATTCAGCATAATATTTACTACATCTTCTATTACTCCCGGAATGGTTGAAAATTCATGAGAAACATTTTTTATTTTCATTTGGGTAATTGCAGCTCCCTCTAAAGAAGAAAGTAAAACCCTTCTTAAAGAATTACCAATAGTTATACCATAACCTGGATAGAGAGCCTCTATCTCAAAAATAGCTTTGTTTTTTTTCTCTTTTATAATTTTTGGTTTAAGAGGTAAAGGAATCATATTTTAAAAACAAGTAACAAGAAATAGGAAACAAGATTTTTGTTCTTGTTGCCTGCTTCCTGCTTCTTGTATTAACGTGAATAAAACTCAAAAATAGTGGAAATCTCCACAGGAGGAGAAACTTCCTCTAATGTAGGAATTCCTGTTACTTTACCTTCTAATTTTTCTGCATCTAATCTCAACCAACTGGGCACCTTATGTTTTTTTAATAAGGTCTTTATTTCTTTTATAATTTTTTTCTTGGTCTTTTGCGGTCTTAAACTAATAATGTCTCCCTTTTTCAATTGATGGGAAGGAATATTCATCGGCTTTCCATTCACTAAAAAATACCCATGAGAAACCATTTGTCTTGCTTTTGCTCTTGATGGGCAAAATCCTAACCTAAATACCACATTATCCAATCTAGATTCCAACATTTTTATCAAAAGCGCTGATCCGTCTTTAACCTTTCCCCTTTTCCTAAGAACTTCTTTTACATAATTCTTAAATTGCCTCTCTTCTAAATTATACCAATTCCTTAATTTCTGCTTTTCCCTTAATTCCTTTGCATATTCGGAGGGAGGGCCCGCTCTTCTTTTTCTTTTCTGACCAGGAGGATATGCTCTCTTTACCATTGCACATTTGGGAGAAGTACAACGTTCACCCTTTAAAAAGAGTTTTTCTCCTAATCTTCTACAAATTTTACATTTTGCTTTTGTAGTCATTTTTTCTTATTAATTTATATTTAAAACTATACCCTTCTAGGTTTTTTAGGTCTACAACCATTATGAGGAATTGGGGTTATATCTTTAATAGCTATTATTTCTAAATCTCTAGCTGCCAAACTTCTAATAGCAGAATCTCTTCCGGATCCAATTCCTTTCACAAAAATTTCGATTCTTTTTATCTTCAATTTATGAATTACCTGAGACATTGCTTCAGCTACTCTTGAAGCAGCAAAAGGGGTGCCTTTTTTTGTTCCCTTAAAACCAATTCTTCCAGCCGAAGTCCAATATAAAACATTTCCTTCTTTATCAGTCAAGGTTAAAATAGTATTGTTATAGGAAGAAAAAATATAAATTCTCCCCTCTTTCACTTTTTGAGGGGCTTTCACCTGTACATCCTTTTTTACTGCCGCCTCTATTTTTTCTCTTTCCTTTAACAATTCTTCTTTAGTTTTAGCAACAACACGTTTCTTTCCCATAGTAGTTTATTAAACCCGAATATTAAAATTCAAAAAATCTCTTAGTTTTCCATTATTATTTGTTTTTATTTAGGAGCAGGAGGTGGTTTCCTTCCTGAGCCTACCGTTTTTCTTACATTTCCTCTTACGGTTCTTGTGTTTGTCCTTGTCCTTTGTCCTCTCACAGGAAGTCCTTTTATATGACGAAGCCCCCTCCAAGTGCCTATATCTTTCAACCTCTTAATAGCCATCATTATCTCCCTTCTTAATTCACCTTCAACTTTATATTTTTTTTCAATTATTTCTTTTAAACGATTAATCTCATCTGGTTTAAGCTGATTTGCTTTAGTAAAAGGATCTATATCAGCCTCAATAAGAATTTTCCTACTTAAAGAAGGACCTATTCCATAAATATAGGTTAAAGCCACAACTATTTGTTTATTCTCTGGTATGTTTACACCAGCTATTCTCGGCATAATAATATAAAATTATAAATACTAAATTCGAAATTTTTCTTCTAGTTTATATCTTGGTTACTCAGATTTATTTAAGATTTTGTGCTTCCAATTCCTCTTCCTAAAATACAAAAGCTTATCCCTGCCTTTGTTTGTGTTTTGGATTTTTTTTACAAATTACATACACCCTTCCTTTTCTCCTTACTATCTTACAATGCCTACAAATTTTTTTAACAGAAGACCTTACTTTCATAAACAACAACAAAATTAAGAATAAAAAATAATAAAAAACAATACCTCTAAATATTTCCCAGTAAATTTATAATATAAAAATTACTTATTTCTATAAATTATCCTTCCTCTTCTATCGTCGTAAGGCGTCATCTCTACTGTAACCTTGTCTCCTGGCAGTACCTTTATTCTATAGATTCTTAGTTTACCCGCAAGATGACCTAATACTTCTTTTCCATCCTCTAGTTTAATTCTAAAACTGCCGGCAGGAAGTGCCTCTATAACTGTACCTATTTTTCTGATTTTCTTTTCTTTCACTGATAATTGATAAATTTATCAAAAATCTTATCTTTAGTCAACACTTGAGAATAAACCCCTAGAAATAAATCAATAAAATCCTAAAAATATTTTGATAATAAAAGTTTAATAATTTTTTTAAAAATTGTCTATAACAGGATAATTAATCTGAATCTTATCTAAATTTTTAGGAACTCTTTTTACCCAAAATGGTTGAAGTTTTACTCTGGTTTCTGAAAATTCTGTCTGGTTCTCTAAAAACACCTTTGTTTCCTCAGCCGACCTTCCTACTAATGTTTTCTTTAAAGCCTGAAGATCAATATCCGGATATATTCTTCCTGAAATAAGCAGAGAAACCAAAACTCTTCCTGAATCAAAATCAACAACTTGAGGAGTATAATCTATTTTTAAGCTTTTTTTATAAAACAACCTATTGGCTGGAAGTCGGGAAAGAATAAAATCTTCTGCAAAGGCCTCAGCATGTTCTTTTTTCAAACAAATAGTGGTGGCTTTTGCCTTTACTTGAAAATTAAATTTATCTGTTTCGTTCCCTGCTTTTGCTTCAGAAGATTTCTCGACTATTTCAGATTCAGTAACATCATTCAGAAATATAAAATCTTCCCCTATCTTTTCTTTTAAACTTCTCTCAGCCTGAACCTTTGCTTTTTCTATTAAACTCTCTTCTGCTTTTTCTAAATCTTCTTCTGTCACTTTTGGTGCCTCTCCCCCTCCTCTCATAGGTTCAAAAGATTCTCCATAAAATTTCGTATATCTCGGAGTGCCTCTGAAAACAAAAATAGAAAAATGAGAAGGCCCAATATTATACTCCTCACCAGGTTCAGCGGCTATTACAGGAACATCAACATATTTTGGAACAAGTTTTCCGTCTTTTATCTCGGCTCCAGGTACAGAAATCTTGTCTTTTGATTTAAATAATTTTCCTTCAGAAGATACAAATCTTGTACCCTCTAACCACTCTTCTGATTTAGTAGTATAAGCATTATACAATCTAATAACCCCTTCTGCCTTTTTTAATGTTTTGCCAGTAGCAGTAAATGTCTCAGAAACAGTTTCTTCGATATTAAAAACATATCCCGGCAAAGCCTTATTTTCAAAAATAGGATCCTGAAGGGCCGTATCTATTTCTATCTCTGTTTCAAAATTCAAAACCTCTGTGACAGGCTTGATATCAATTTCAGCTTTTGACATTCTTGAACCTATTATTATTACCAATACAAAAAGTGCTGGAATAAAAAGCCACTTTTTATCTATCTCCTTTTCAGACCTCCCTTTTTTAAGCAATTCTATTGGTTTTTCTTTTTTCTTAACCTCTTTCTTAATAGAAAATTTTGGTTTTTTTTGAGGAGTGTGGGTCTTAGGAGGCAAAATATCTTGTATCTTTCTTGGCATATCTTTATTATATCAAAAAACCCTTTAATTTTAAACATTTTTTAGCTAATAGATATTTGACTTCTCAACAATATTATGGCAAAGCTAATAAAGTGATGTATTCTTTAAAAATTAAATATGAGTTGGTAGTTAATGGAAGAGAAAATCAAAAAAAGGAAAGAAAACCTTAAAAAGTATGGATTTACAGAATACCAGATTAAAAAAATAAGGAAAAATTTCAAAATATTTAGTTATACTCCTGAAAGAATAAATAGAGCACTCAAGAACTTAGAAAAACAAGGATTCGAAAAACAAGAAGTCATTAAGATGGTATCAAAGCTTCCAAACATACTTGGGTGCAGTGTGAAAAGAACAAATGAAATAATTGAAAATTTCAAAA